>Ga0075426_10000199_pt1 | contig 39941 bp, 32 predicted proteins | sample SoiMethybrSBSTD5_FD_75304 | JGI IMG/M metagenome (GOLD analysis project Ga0075426, IMG submission 75304) | Bulk soil microbial communities from a Populus tree surrounding site in Tennessee, USA - Soil MetaG P. TD hybrid SBSTD5 | ecosystem: Environmental > Terrestrial > Soil > Tree plantation... | reverse complement strand
CGTCCGGGATTACCGGAAAGGCCGTGCAGCCGGTCGCCACGGTGCTCTCGTGGTACCTGCCCTATACCCTCGAGCTCGCCGCCTTCTCGCTGTTCCTCATCCTCCTGATCGCCATCCCGATCGGGAATTACTCGGCGGTCTACCGCAACCGTCCGCTGGACCAGGGGGCGCGGGTGCTGTCGTTCTCCGGGTTCGCGTTGCCGGGGTTCATCCTCGCGACCCTGTTCCTGCTCGGCGCCACCTACCTCGTCGGGGCGGGCGTCCAGGAGTGTCACGCCACGTCGACGCCGTACTTCGACTTCTACGGCTCGTTCCCGCCCTGGAGCTGCGTCGACGGGGGCAAACCGAGCTGGATCGGCGCCAACTACCAGACCTCTCCGACCGGCTTCCCGACCGTCGACTCGTTCCTCCACGGGCAGTACTACCTCGCCGGCGACACCGTGTTCCGCCTCATCCTGCCCGCGATCGTCATCGCGTACGGCTCGGTCGCCGGCATCCTGCGGTTCGTCCGGAACAGCATGCTCGAGGTGCTCAACCTCGATTTCATCCGGACCGCGCGCGCGAAGGGCGTCGCGGAGTCCGGCGTCGTGCGGCGCCACGCGGGGCGCAATTCCCTCAACGTCACCGTCACGGTCCTGGGCCTTACCTTCGCCGGGTTCATCGGGGGGTTCCCGATCATCGAGTCGGTGTTCAACCTGCACGGGGTCGGGTTGATCCTCGCCCTGTCGATCCAGCCCCCGTACGATTTCGGGATCATCTTCGGCGCGACGCTCCTGTTCACGATCATCGTCGTCATCGCGAACATCCTCGTCGACATCGTCTATGCGTTCCTCGACCCCCGCGTGAGGCTGGGGTAATCGATCGTGGCGACGTCCGCGCCGTCGGCGAGCGCTGCGCCGCTTCGGGCCGGCGGCCGTCGACCGAGCCCTCGGATCGCGCAGATGCGCCGGACCTTCTACTTCCTGAGCCGCAACACCCTCGCCATGATCGGCCTCTCGATCCTGATCTTCTTCGTCTTCGTCGCGGTCTACTCGTTCTTCGACCCGTCGTCGGACACCCAGCTCGAGACGTTCTGCGGGGAGTACGGGGGTCCCGGCGGTGGGACCGCGTTCAACGGGACGGCCGGCTGCCAACTGGTCTGCACCTACGCCTCCAACGGACCCGCGCCCGGACCGAACTGCTACGCCGTCGACTACTACAACCCCGGTTTCGTTCCTCCGACCGTCGACTTCGCCCACCTGAAGGGTGGGCCCGTGCCCCTCGGTTCCCTCACGTTGAACCCCAGCAGCCCCTATTTCTACTCGGTCTACCAGGGTGAGCTCAAGGGGGCTCCTTGGTCGCTCGGGATCTCCGCCGGGATCGTCCTCTCGGGGGCCGCGATCGGCCTCCTGTTGGGCTCGGTAGCGGGCTACTCGGGCGGGTACACCGACGAGTTCATCATGCGCATCACCGACATTTTCCTCTCGATCCCCGGCCTGCTGTTGGTCCTGGTTCTGCTCGCGGTCTTAGGTACGCATTTCACGTCCCTCACCGATCGAGTGGCGGTCCTCATGGGGGCGTTCATCATCACGTGGTGGCCGCTCTACACGCGGATCGTCCGCGGCCAGGTCCTCGTCACCCGCGAGCAGAAGTACGTCGAGGCGTCGAAGGCGAGCGGGGCCCGATCGTGGCGCATCCTCGGACGCCACATCGTGCCGAACAGCCTCTTCCCCGTCTTCGTCCAGCTCTCCCTCGACGTCGGCGCGATCCCCCTCCTCCTGGGGGCGCTCGTCTTCCTCGGGTTCCACATCTTCCCGAGCGAGTACTTCCCCGAGTGGGGGTCGATGTCCGCGAAGGCGATCCAGATCGTGCCGTTCCAGCTCACGGCGTGCATCTCGACGTCATGCGAGTTCCCCTGGTGGCAGCTCCTGTTCCCCGGCCTCGTCATCTTCCTGTTCGCGATCTCCGTGAACTTCCTATCGGACGGACTGCGGGACGCCCTCGACCCGAGGCTCCGGAGGTGAGCTAGAACGGCCGCCGCCGCGAACCGACCGGTCGAGCCGCCGAGCGACACGGTGGCGGAGGCGGCCCCGCCGGTCACCGAGGCGATCGCGGTTCCCGCCGGCGAGACCGACCGGATCGGGAACGTCATCCTCGACGTCCGGAACCTCCGAACGTACTTCTTCACCTACGACGGGGTCGTGAAGGCGCTCGACGGCGTGAGCTTCAACGTACGGCGCGGCGAGACGGTCGGTCTCGTCGGGGAGACCGGCTGCGGCAAGAGCGTCACCGCGTTCTCGATCACGAAGCTCATCGCCGACCCACCCGGCCGCATCATGGACGGGATGGTCCTGTTCAAGGGCGCGAACCTACTGTGGGGGCTCGAGCGCGAGGCGCGGTTCAAGCCGATCCCGAAGACGAACCGCGTGAAGGTGCGTCGCTACTACCGGCGCATCCGCCAGGCGCAGGAGCGGATGACCGCCGTGCGCGGCGGCGGCGTTTCGATGATCTTCCAGGAGCCGCAAAGCGCCCTCAACCCGATCTTCTCGATCTCCGACCAGGTCGGCGAAGCCCTCCTCCTCCACCGGGGCGGCGAGATCCTCGACGCGATGCTCAAGGCGCGATCGGGCGGCCCGGCCGTCGACGCCGCGATCCGCGAGGTCGTCAAGGCGGCGCGCGCGAACCACTCCGAGACGCTCCACGCCGCGACGGCGAAGCTCGCCGAGGCCGTCGGCCTGCCGTCGATCGCGACCCAAGCGTACTACCTCTTCCGTCCGAGCTGGTCGGACCCCGAGTCGAGGGTGCCGGAGCTCCGCAGGGCGCTGCGGCGCGTCCGCCTCTCGGGGCTCCAGAAGTCGTACCTGCGACGCGAGCGGAAGATGCTCGACCTCACCCAGAACCTTCGGACGGTCTACCTGCAGGAGATGCGCCAGGGCAAGGACCTCGCGTCCCTGCGCCGGGCCGCCTCGCGGCACCGTTCCTTCCTGAAGCTGCGCACCTTCCACTTCGGGCTCTGGGGGATCCGCGGCTCCGTCAAGAAGCCCCTCACCCAGGAGGTCTTCTGGCGCACCGTCGCCCTCCTGGAGGGCGTTCGGATCGCGAACCCGGTCCAGGTCGCCCGAGGCTACCCCCACGAGCTCTCGGGCGGCATGCTCCAGCGCGTGATGATCGCGATGGCGCTCTCGGCCCAGCCCCAGCTGCTGATCGCCGACGAGCCCACGACCGCGCTCGACGTCACGATCCAGGCGCAGATCCTCGAGCTGATGCGGGACCTCAAGGAACGCCAGGGGACTGCGATCATGCTGATCACCCACGACCTCGGGGTGATCGCCGAGGTCGCCGACCGAGTCTGCGTGATGTACGCGGGGAACATCGTCGAGGTCGCCCCCGTCCGCGACCTCTACAAGCGCCCGCTCCACCCGTACACCCAGGGGCTCCTGAGCTCGATCCCGCGGATGGACCAGCCCGACAAGAAGCTCGAGTCGATCCCCGGCTCGGTCCCCAACCTGATTTATCCCCCGACCGGCTGCCGCTTCCATCCGCGGTGTCCGTACGCCATGCCGATCTGCAAGGAGGCGCGGCCCCCGATGACCATCGAGGGGGAGGGCCACCACGTGGCCTGCTACCTGTTCCACGGCCCCGTCTGGAAGGGATAACGCTGGACGGAGCTCTCCTGCATGGTTGACCGACAGGCTCCGGTACTGATCACCGTCCGCAACCTTCGAAAGTACTTCCCGATCCGCGGCGGCGTCTTCTCCTCGCACATCGGCGACGTCCGCGCCGTCGACGGGGTCAGCTTCGACATCCACCAGGGCGAGACCGTCGGGCTCGTCGGCGAGTCGGGGTGCGGGAAGACGACCGTCGGTCGCCTCCTGCTCCGGCTGATCGAACCGTCGAGCGGCCACACGTTCTACCGGCCGCCGCCCGAGGTGAGCGACCGGTTGGATGCCCTCTACCAGTCCCTCGGGACCCAGGACCTCGACGACCAGGGGAAGGCGGCGAAGCTGCCGGCCAACGCGCCCGCGATCCTGCGCGAGCTCGACGGGATCGCGAACAAGTACTCGATCTACCGGATGCGGGGCAAGCGGCTGCGGACGCTGAGGGCGAAGCTGCAGATCGTCTTCCAGGACCCGTTCTCCTCCCTCTCGCCGCGGATGCTCGTCCGCGACATCGTCGCCGAGCCGCTCCAGATCCACCACATGGGGACCGCGAAGCAGCGTTACCAGCGCGTCGCGGAGCTCCTCCAGGCCGTCGGGCTGAACCCCGACCACCTGTGGCGGTTCCCCCACGAGTTCTCGGGCGGCCAGCGCCAGCGGATCGGGATCGCGCGGGCCCTCGCGCTGCGCCCCGACTTCATCGTTCTCGATGAGCCGACGAGCGCGCTCGACGTCTCGGTCCAGGCGCAGATCCTCAACATCCTGAAGCGGCTCCAGGTCGAGCAGAACCTCGCCTACCTGTTCATCTCCCACCACCTGTCGGTCGTCCGCGCGATCAGCCACCGCGTCGTCGTGATGTACCTGGGCAAGGTCGTCGAGCGGGCGCCGACGGAGGTCCTCTTCGAGCGACCGCTCCACCCGTACACCCAGGCGCTCCTCGCCGCGATCCCGATCCCCGACCCGACCCTCAACCGCGAGCGGATCATCCTGAAGGGTGACGTGCCGAGCCCGGCGTCGCCGCCCCCCGGGTGCCGGTTCCACACCCGGTGCCCCGCGGTCATGCCGGTCTGCTCGAAGGTCGAGCCGCCGCTCATCCAGTTCCAGGCCGACCACTGGGTCGCCTGCCACCTCTACCCGGCCACGTCCGCGACGCCCCAGGCCGAGCCCGCGCTCGCCTCGGGCCCCGTCGGCACGGCGCTGCCCACGACGGCGCCATCGGCCTCCTAGGCCGGGCCCCTATGCCCGACGACCCGATCCGACCCCACTTCGGCCTGCCGCAGATCGACGCCGAGACCCGCAAGGCGGCCGCCGAGGCACCCGGGCCCGGCTGGCGGGAGTGGTTCTACTTCGAGTTCCTGAAGGTCTGGGTCTGCCTGGGACTCTTCATCCTCGACAGCTTCGTCGCGGTCGTCTGGCTCCAACCGTTCAACGGGCTCGGGCTCCTCGCCACGATCCCCCCCCTCGCGTACGCCGACTTCCTCGTGTACCAGTACTTCTGGCACCGCCCCCACCCCGAGAAGGAGGACCGGGCCCGCCAGTTCGCGCCGTCGTGGCACCGCCCCGTCCGCTTCGGGCGCTGGACCCCCGAGATGTGGCGCGTTCGCGCCGGCAACGACCCGTTTGGTGGGGCGAGCGTCGGACCCGACCCGAGAGAGTTCCTCTAGGCGGGCGCCGGGCGCCGCCATCGGGCGGCGTGAAGCCGGCGGGCGCCCTCGTGATCCGCGCGGGCCGAAGACGGCGAGGGCCGCCTCAACGCTTCGATCCTGAGAACACAGGACCTCGGTGGCCGTTGCCGGCCACCGAGGCGAGGAAAAGGTTGAGCGTCTCGGGTCTCGCTCGCCCTACCAGACTCCGTTCCCGCTGATGGTGAACCAGGTCTGGTCACCACCGCCGCCGATCGTAATGTTCACGTTCGGCGAGGTCGGGTCGATCCACGACGACATGCCGATGACCGTGTTCGCCTGGCCCCAGTAGGTGTAGAGGGCCAAGGCGTTCGCGATCTGTTCGGCCATCGCGTACGTCAGCACCCGCTGGGGACCCGCGTCCATCACCGCGGCCGCGGCCATCGCGTCTTGCAGTGCCTCGAACGCCGCACCCTGGCAGTTGTCCGAGATCCCGGTCGTCTGGGCCAGGTTGGACCAGTAGCCGTAGTTCGCGGCCGGGTGGCTCGCGGTGCACGACGGGTCGTAGAACGCAGGCAGCGCCAGCTGCTCGGCGACGGCGTTCCCGAGCGTGTACGTCCCGTCGCCCTGGTAGAGCGGCAGCACGTAGTCGGTCGGGTCGGGGTAGTCGGGGGCCCAGCCGAGCGTGAAGAACGGCATCGGGTTGTTGTACGCGCCCAGGTACAGCGAGTTGATGACGAGGTCGATGAAGTTGATGTCGAGCGGTACGACCTTGACGGCTCCGTTCGTCAGCGAGCTGATCTGCGCCGACCACAGCGACATCCGCTGGTCGAGGTCGGGCGCTCCCGTCTGGCCGAACAACGGCAGCTGGCACGGCGCAGACGCGCTGCACGCGGCCGCGACGGAGTAGTAGTACGGGCTCGACGGGTCTACCGTCTGCGCCCACCACCACGCCGCGCCGCCGGCGTTCGCCGCGTTCGCGTCGGGGTCCGTTGACGGGAACGACACGTTGGTCGGGTAGTAGTTCGCGAGGAACTGCGGGATGGCTCCCCCGTAGTTGAACAGGAACTGGATCCCGTCCTTCGTGCTGATCGTCTGCTGGATGGTCTGGTACGGATAGGCGTGGGCGAAGAACTGCCGTACCCCCACGTGGCTGAACCAGTCGGTGGGCACCGTGATCGGGTTCGAGGTGTACTGCTGGGCCGCCGCCATGTCGAAGCCGAAGTTGAACGGGAAGAAGTAGATGCTAATCGACGGCGCGCTCGTCGCGACCAGCTTTCCCTGTTGGATCAACTGCAGCAGGAACGACGTGTCGGTCGAGGGGATCGACGCGAAGTCCGCGGTGCCCGCCTGGTACGCCTGCTCGCCGGGGATCTGGCTCGTCTCCCAGAGCACCGACACGGATGACGCGTACTTCCCCGTCTGGGGCCAGCACCCCTTCCACGTGCACATCGGGTTCGACACGTAGGCGGGGTTCGCCTTCAGCGCGTAGGAGAGGCCCGGCTCCATGTTCTGGAGGTAGTACGGGCCGCTGCCGGCCATGTTCCACTGGACGTTCCCGATGAACGGCGGGTTCGCCCCCGAGTGCTCGTAGGCGTCCCACGCGGTCGGGCTGATCGTCGAGAGGTCCACGCCGTAGCCGGCCGAGCCCGGCTCCGCGCACGGGTGGTCGCCCGCGCCGGAGGAGTTGCCCGCCGACCAGTAGGGGATACCCGCGGCCTGCTTCGACGCGCTGAACCAGCCGCACGGAACGACCGAGCCACCCAGCGGGTCGCCGATCAGTTCCAGGAAGTACGGCCACGCCTTCCCGCCACCGTTGGCGTGGAAGGTGATGCAGCCGTGCGACCCGGTCATCATCGCCGAAGTGCAGTCGGTGCCGTTGATGGTCATCGCGGCCGCCATGTTGTCGGGCGTGTTGTTGTACGGGGCGTGAACGGCGCCGTCCCAGCCGAAGTTCCCGTCAGGGAGCAGGGACTGGGTCAGGATCCAGCCGTTGTTGCAGCCCGCGCACGGGTCCGTCGAGAACGCCATCGTGCGCAGCACCGAGAAGTAGACGTCCGTCGGATAGACGCCCCAGCTCGCGCCGGTCGCCGGGTCGTAGAACTTCGCGTTCGGGTCGATCACGAACGTGTAGTTCCAGCCGTGGATCAGCGTGTCGCCGTAGAGCGTCTGGCAGTTGTTCGCCCCGACGTCGCTGCCCGGGACGCACGTCGCGAGCACCGGGACGGCCGTCGTGAACGTCGGGCCGACCTGGCTGCCGTTGTACGCGATCAACTGCTGGTAGACGTTGACGATCGGCTCGTAGCCGACCGTCTCGTAGTCGATCGCCGGGTCTTCCGTGTTCGACCCACCGGGGTAGAACTCGTAGACGTTGAGCGAGCCCTTGTGGGGGCTCGTCGCGGCGCCGCCGCCGATGGAGCCCGCGTGGAGCCCGCCGGGGGCGACGAAGACCGACCACGTGTAGTCCTGGATCGCGACCGTCGTGCCGCTCTTCGCGCTGCCGACGAACGTCACCCAGTACGACCCGGAGTTCGGGAAGACGAATGTCGCCGTCGCGCTCGTGCTGGTGTTCGACGGGCTCGTCGGGCTCAGCCCCGAGGAGAACGTCCACGACGGCGCTTGGAGGGAGAAGAGCGGGTTGGTCGGAGCCGAGGAGTACGACCCCTGGACCGTCAGCGAGTCGCCGGGCTGGAGCACGGCGGTCGGCGGGACGCCGGCCACGGGGGACGAGTTCGAGACGATGGTGCCGACGACGCCGGGGATGTTCCCGGCGCTGGCGGAACCGTAGGAGGCGGCGACGGCGATCGGGACCAGTCCGAAGTAGCTGTCGTGGACGGTGCCGCCCACGACGGCGGTCACGGACGCGAGGTAGGTCCCCGGGTACTGGTAGTTCCACGTTGCCGAGGGTGTGGTGACTCCGCCCGACGTGTTGCCATCGCCGTAATCAAAGGTAAAACTTGTCGCAATTTCGCCGTTGGGTAGGGTCGCGGTAAACGGTACCGGGTTGCCCTGCTGGACCGCTTTGAAGGGGACCTGAAGTCCCACGTCATGCGTCTGCGAGCTCTGCGAACACGCGAAGCTCGTCTTCGGGGCGCACGACGACTTCGTGACCGGCGACGTACTTGACGCGTTGAGGCCGACGTAGCCCAGTCCCCCGACGACCAGGATGACGACGATCATCACGATCGCCGCCGTCGGCGTCGAGAGGGCCCGCTGGCCCGCCCATCGTCCAACGCTCTCTCGGTTCAACTCTTCCATATCGTATTCACCCAAAGATTCCGGTGCCCCGGATTCTGGGCCCTTGACCCCCAAGGTAGTATTTATACCCTTAGCGAATCGACCTCGCGTGTCCTCGACCGGGCGTAGGCTTCGCCTCGCTCCGTCGCTCCTGAGCGCCGATTTCGCCGACCTCGTCTCGGCGATCCACGCGTGCGAAGCGGGCGGCGCGGAGGCGCTCCATCTCGACGTCATGGACGGGCACTTCGTCCCGAACCTGTCGTTCGGACCCGCTCTCGTCGCGGCCGTCCGAGCGCGCACCAACCTTCCGCTCGACATCCACCTGATGATCGACCGCCCGGCCAAGTACGCCGCGGCGTTCGCGAGGGCCGGAGGCTCGACCCTCGTCTTCCACGTCGAGTCGTCCGACGAGCCCGCCGAGGTCGTCCGGACGATCCGGTCCCTGGGCGCCGAGGTCGGCGCGGCGATCAAGCCGGGGACGGAGTTCCGGCAGGTTGAGCCGCTCCTCGACCGCCTCGACCAGGTGCTCGTCATGAGCGTCGAGCCCGGGTTCTCCGGCCAGTCGTTCCTCCCCTCAGCGCTGCCCAAGCTGCGCGCCGCCCGCGCACGCCTCGACTCGATCGGGTCCGACGCCGACGTCTCGATCGACGGGGGCGTCACGGCGGAGACGGCGGTCGCGGCCGCTCGGGAGGGGGCGACGTTCTTCGTCTGCGGCAACTCGGTCTTTGCGGGCGGGGACGTCGTCGAGAACCTGCGTCGGCTGCGCGCCGCGGTCGATGGGGGGGCGGCCGGTGCGGTTCGCTGACCTCGCCGACGCGTACGCGAAGATCGAGGCGACCTCGAAGCGCCTCGAAATGCGGGCGCTCCTCGCGCAGCTGCTGGGGAACACAACGACCGAGGAGCTCGGCGAGGTCCTCTATCTCTCACAGGGCCTGTTGGCTCCCGAGTACGAAGGCATCGAGCTCGGCATGGCGGACTCGCTCGCCCGTCGGGCCGTCGCGACCGCCGCCGGACGCCCCGAGGGCGAGGTCGCCGAGAGCGTGCGGTCGAGCGGCGACCTCGGCACGACGGCGGAGGAGCTGCTGGCCCGTTCGACGGAGCGGGTCGTCGGAGCCCCGCTGTCCGTCGCCGAGGTCTACTCGGCGTTCCGCCGCATCGCCGCCGCCACCGGGGAAGGCTCCCAGGAGGAGAAGGTCCGGCTCCTCGTCGAGCTCATCGAGCGCGCGCCGCCGTCCGAGGCGAAGTACCTCGTGCGGTTCGTCCTCGGCCACCTGCGGCTCGGCGTGCGCGAGATGACGATCCTCGACGCGCTCGCGACGCGGTACGCCGACGGCAAGAAACCGAGCCGCGAACGGATCGAGGCCGCCTTCAACCTCTGCAGCGACCTCGCGATGGTCGGGCGCGCGCTCGCAGAGCATGGGCTCGAGGGCCTGGCGGCGATCCACCTCACCGTCGGCCGCCCGGTCCGCCCGATGCTGGCCGAGCGGTCGCCGGACCTCACCGACGTGATGGAGCGGATGGAGGGGCGTGCCGCGCTGGAGTACAAGTACGACGGTCTCCGCGTCCAGGCTCACGTGCCGGCCGAAGGGCCGGCGCGGCTCTTCTCGCGCCGCCTGGAGGACATCAGCGCCCAGTTCCCCGAGCTGGTCGCGGCACTCCCCCGCACCGTCACGCATCGACCGTCGATCGTCGAGGGCGAGTGCGTCTCGTTCGACCCGGACACCGACGAGATACGGCCGTTCCAGGAAGTGTCGCGGCGGCGGGGCCGCAAGTACGACCTCGAGCGGATGCAGGAGCAGATCCCGGTCTGCCTCTTCCTCTTCGACGTGCTGCTCGACCGGAACGATTCCGTCCTCGACCTACCGCTGCCCGAGCGGCGGGACCGCCTCGTCCGGATGGTCCGGCCCGACCAGCAGGTCCGGCTCGCCGAGCAGCGGGTCGTCGAGAGCGTCGAGGCCGCGCAGGCGTTCTTCGACGAGTCGATCGCCCTCGGCTGCGAGGGCGTGATGGCGAAATCCATCGCGGCGGGCAGCACCTACCGCGCCGGCGCCCGTGGGTTCTGGTGGATCAAGTACAAGCGCGAGTACACCCAGGGCCTCGCCGACTCGGTCGACGGGGTCGTCGTCGGCGCGTTCCACGGCCGCGGACGGCGCGCGGGAAAGTACGGCGCGCTGCTGATGGCCGTCTACGACCCGGGGTCGGACCGGTTCGAGTCGTTCTGCAAGGTGGGGAGCGGGTTCGACGACGCCGCGCTCGCGGCCCTCCCGGAGCGACTGCGCCCCTTCGAGGTCGACGCGCGCCCCGAAGAGGTCCTCACCGGGCTCGCGCCGGACCGATGGTTCCGGCCGGGGCTCGTCCTCGAGGTCCGGGGCGCCGAGCTGTCGTTGAGCCCGATCCACCGAGCGGCGTTCGGCCGCGTCCGGCCGGGGGCCGGCTTCGCGCTGCGGTTCCCGCGGTTCACCGGACGCTACCGCGACGACAAGGGCCCGACGGACGCGACCACCGCCGACGAGCTCGTCGAGTTGTACGCCTCCCAGGTGAAGCAACCGTCCAAATCGTCGCCCGACGCCGAGCCGTGACGGCCGGAGCGCTTCCCCTTCGGGCGGAACTGTTCAAAGGTGGGAGGCCGGGCCTTGACTCGGCCTGGGTGTTCAACGTCGGGAGGTGGCCCTTCCCGACCTCGATCCGCCTACAAGTCGAACGGGTCGTTCCAGAGCGCGGTCCATGCATCTGCCGGCGTCCCGTCTGATGCCCGCTGGAGCCGGATGCATTCGAGGGCCTTCTGGCAGAATCGACAACGCCCGCATTCGGTCGTCGCGTCCTTCGGACCGACCCGCGCAAGAAGTGGCTCGACGGCGTTCTGTTTCCGCGACTCAAGAGCAGCGGAATGGATCGGGCAGCTCACGGATTCAGTCGGCACACCCTACCGACTCAGGACCGACTACAAATCCGTTCTCTTGACTAGGGGAGCCGCGCCTAGCCGAAACGGGAGGGAGCTTCGGCGTGGCATCCGACCTTCCGAATCGGAGGGCAGAGACCAAACCCCACGCCGTTCCGTTTCCCGCTCGGCGCCGCTTGCGCGGCGGGGAGGCATCGCCCCGCCCGTACTTCAGGCTTCTGACGGGTGGGGGATCCCAAACGCGCGAGCGAACGCCCCGCCCATCTCGATTCCAGAGGCGACGACCCAATCGGCTTCGACCCTAGGACGAAGGCGACGAAGGAATCTTTCCGAGACTCGCCCAAGGGAGAACACTGAAAGCAGGGTAAGTGGGACCGTCGCGCCGGCGTCGGCCCCGGCTCCGAATCCGCGAAGGAACGCCCACTCCGCGAGAGCAGCTACAGCGGGTACTTCCGGGTTCGCTCTCGTCCAGCGAGCGACACGGACAGACAGCGAGGCGAGGCCCCATGCCGCTTGCTGGGCGCTCCACCTCTGCCGGAGGCCGAGTAGCCCGCAGAGGAAGCCGACCGCAAAACCAATCCCGGCGAACAGGACGCGGACGAAGCGGACGGACTCTGGAATCGTCGGGTCGTTCAGGCTGTCGAAGATCGCGTCGAGGTGCTCGGTGGCTGGCGTCTGCCCGGGCTTCTGTCGGATTTCAGCCCAGCCGCAGACGTGTCGCGCCAACGATTCCAGGAGAGCAGGGCAAGCCATAGAGGTTTCGTTCGGCCCCGAACGTGGAGGTTTATCGCCGTGAGCGAATCAGGGCGCATGGGCCTTATCGACGCTGCCATAGCAATAGCTGCCGGAATCGTACTGTTTATTGCCGGGTTTTTCGAACTCCCGAATTGCGGCAGCGGCTTGTCTTTGATCCTGTTCGGCGCGGGCATCCTTTCATTCGGTATCGGGGCCACCCTGCTCGGCGGAATACCGGCGCTATGGGGATCGATTCCGTTGTTTCTGATTCTGCTCGTTGCCGGGCTCGTCATAGCGAGTAGGTCGGGGGGTTGTGGGTACGGGATCTAGGGCCGATGAAGGGATCGTAGTTGTCCGACCCTCGCCCGGGAAGGGTAGCCCGCGACCTGCTGCTCATTTCCGCGACTGGGGAGGTTATCGGAATCGCAATCGTGTTGGTGATAGTCGGGATCGAGTACTTCACTCACCTCGGAATCGAATACCTCGCGCTATTGGTAGCCGTGTACTTTGCGTCATCAGCAAGGGTGCGGGAGTTCCTCAAGGAGCGATGGAAGCTTACCCGGAAGTAGGGTCGCCTGGCGAACGAGACATGCTATCCCGACTTCTGAGCGGCTCTGATTTCGACCTTCTCCCGCTTGAGCGTGAATGTGATCCTCTCCGGATGCGAAAGGTGAGCCATGACGGGCTTCGGAATCGTCGCACCATATCCCTTGACTTCGTGGAAGCTCACGGTGACCGTGAACTCCTTCGCGTCTTTCTTCCATTTGGGCATGCGTCTCCCTCCACGATATCTAAGTATATATCTGCTCCGGCCCACTCGTCAATCTACTTAGATACGCCACCGCTATATATCTACTTAGATATGGGCTGGGCGATGACGGCGGTGTGGCAGGACACGCGGACTCCGGCGCTTGCGATCGTGGCTCGTGGGGACCAGATCGAGACTGTTTCCCCAACGGAGTACGTCGTGCGTTCCCAGAGCAAACTCGACACGAAGTACCGAGTGACCGTGAGCCGGGACCGCTGGGAGTGCGAGTGCGCGTTCTATGCCGAGACGAAGATCGCTTGCATTCACATCTACGCCGTACGGTTCCGGGAAGGGTTAAGGGCCGATCCCGCCCACCCTCAACTAAACCCGGTCCTCTGCGCTCGGTGCCAGTCGGGAAGTGTCGTCCTCTCGGGCAAGAGGCACAACAAGAGCGGTACCCTCGCGCGCTACTCCTGTAAGGTGTGCGGCTTCCGATTCGTGGGGCGCGACGGGTTCCAGCGGCGCCGAGCGGACCCGGAGAAGATCGCGCTGGCCCTCGACCTCTATTTCCGAGGCATGAGCGTTCGGAAGGTCAAGGAGCATTTCGCCCAAGCTCAAGGCCTCCACGTCAGCCACGTTACGATCTACAACTGGGTCGCTCACTTTGGGAAGCTCGCGGCGGCTTGGATGGACCGGCAGGGCGCGCGGACCGGCGAGCGGTGGCACATAGACGAAACCGTCGTCAGCGTCAATGGGGACCCGAAGTACGTTTGGAACGTCCTCGACGCCGACTCTCGGTTCCTCCTCGCTACCCACGTCTCGAAGCTCCGGGACCTCAAACAAACCCGCCTGCCGCTCTGCAAGGCCAAGGCCGCGACCCCGGACCGCCCTATGGAGGTCTTCTCTGACGGGATGCTGTCCTACCCGCGCGCGATTCGGAACGAGCTCGGCTACCGCTCCGAGATGCAACTCGTCAACCCGCACCACCGGGTCCCATCGATTCGCGCCCGCGAGTCGAACAATCTTGTCGAGCGGCTTCACGGGACCGAGAAGGAGCGCATCAAGGTCATGCGCGGGTTCGACAACGACCGGGGCACGGCGGCGCTGATGGAGGGCTTCCGGGCGCACTACAACCTCGTTCGGGACCACCAGACCCTCAAGACCACCCCGGGGGTCGCGGCGGGCATCGCACCAATCCGAGGCTTCCGATGGCACGAACTCTTGAAGCGCGCCGCGTGCCAACCGAAGTCTGGCTCTCCTGAGCTTGAGTTGATCTCGAACTGAAGGGAAGTCAATGACTGAGAGCCGTTACACAGACCCTCTGGAGTTGGAGGGACGGGCGGTCCAAGGGTCAGAGGTAACCAAGCTCCGACCTGTGGGAGTCCCTCGGCCGGTCGGTACGGTGGATCCGTTCAGCGCGTCGTGGGAGATTGCCGCCCGGGTAGTCCAAAGGACGCTCGAACGTGAGGGAGAGTTAACGGTTCAACTCTACCTCACTGGGTATGGCGTACCAGATTGGGCCAAGCTTGTGTACTACCCCCCAAAGGGGTTGCTCGGAATCGGTGATCCAGCGGACCCGGGACGCCCAGCGGAGGTGGAAATCAGGTTTGCGTACAAGAGTGGGGTTGGGGATCGGGTAACAACAGCGACAGGCGTCGTTACGAGGATGACGATGGCGATCGCCGAATCAATGGTAATCAAGAGCCCCCCAGACGGAGGATTTTTCGACATACCAGGGGGACTATTCCTTCCGCGGCCTCAGGCGTCCCGCAAACAACAGAACATCTTTGAGACAAGTGAGAATGAGGCACATCACATAGTATGTGAGGCCGACGATGAAGACTTCGCGCCGATTGAAATACGATCTCACATCAGCGAAGGTGCGGCTCGTGGAGACCACTCGCTTCCATTCGTGCTGACCTATCTTACCAAGGGCCAGGTCCGCACGGCACGATACGACTTGGACCTCCATGTCCAGCAATTCTGGGAGACCAGCCTCTTCCAAGTTCTTGCGGCAATTGGATCGGTGATAGTCGTCGGGGCTTCGATAATTGCGGCGTTGAAGTAGTGAATTTTCCGAAGCAAATGACGAACCTTAAGACCAAGGCGGACTTCCGAGACGCATGGTCGAGGCCAGATTCGACGGACGAAGGTTTCTGTGCGGGGAATGCGGCGCCGACTTGGGGTTCATGGATATCCCAGAGGGTCAGCACAACGTCACCATTGACCACGCCGACATTCGGGCCAGGTGCGGCCACCACAACACGATATCAAAGTTCCACAAAGTCTAGGCGTAGGACCCCCCTGCACTCTCATGGGCAAGATAGGCGGGATCGTGGTCAGCATCATCTGGATTACAGCAGACCTGATGATTCTGTTCTACCCCGGTCTCGGGAGCTTACTCTCCGGGACCACCGGACTCTCCCCGCTCGTCCTCTCTCTCGGAGTGTTGGTCTTCGGAACAGCCATGAGTTGGTTAGCGGCGAGAGAGTAGCCGGCCGAACGTCGTCGCCCGGGTTCGAGTTGGTCGCGGCCCGCCTGGTTCCGCAACCGCCCGAGTCGAAACCTCCAATCGACTCGATGTGGTCATCACCCGAGGGCACGCAGAACTCGGTCAACCCCACGCATCGTGACCCACCCCTCATCGTTCGCAGCGCAGGGCTAGTGGAAGGGGAATGTGATCGGGTGTAACATGGCGGGATACAACATGCTGTACTTCGGAGACAACCTCAAAATTCTCCGAAAGCCGGAGTACTTCCCGCCCGACTCGATGGACCTGATCTACCAAGCCCGAGCGACCCGGCCGGGTGCGCCCCCTGACGGAAACTTCGACGGAATCCGAATGAGCGAGGCACCTCCCGACTTTGAACAGCCCGCCGGCCGATGGTCCGACCTCCCGATTCCTGAACAGTTCCCCTTCGGGCAAAGGAATAAGAGGGGGTCGACGCGTCCCCACCTCAGGACCTGCTCATGCTCGTCGAGATGACGGAACTCTTGGGTCGGCAGATGTACACGCCCGACGGACGCCTGATCGGCGAGGTCGACAACGTCGTCGTCGACGTCGAGGGCGCGAAGATCGACGGTCTCTACGTCGCCGAGTCGAGCCCGTTGTTAGTCGACGAGTCGAAGCCGGTCAACGTCCCCTACCGATGGGTGGCGGCGATCAGCGACGTCGTGCTCCTCAAGTACTTCCCGAAGCGCGTTTCGATGAAGCGCGGCCCGGCGCGCGCCGCGGCCCGGGAAGAGGCCGCCCCCGTCCCCGCCCGGTAGCGGACGCGGGGATAGCCAAGCCCGGAAACGGCGCAGGACTTAAACCGCCCCAGGGGGCCCTCCCCGGGCGGCGAGAGATCCTGTCGCGAAGGCGTTCGCCGGTTCAAATCCGGCTCCCCGCATCCGCCCTCCGACGGAGCTCCGTTGGGTAGGGTGGACGCGGCGCGTGAAGGCGAGTGACCTGACCAAGCGGCTCGCGGCCCTCGAGGGGTTCGCCGCACCGGACCCAGCGCTCGAGCAGGTCGCCACCCCGACGAGCGCGGCGGTGACGCTCCTCGGACGCGCGCTGGGCGCGGGCGACCTCGCCGGCCGGAGCGTGGCCGACCTCGGGGCGGGTACGGGGCTGCTCGCCATCGGCGCCGCCCTACTCGGAGCCGAGCGCGTGGTCGCGGTCGAATCCGACGCGGCCGCGATCGACATCGCCCGGCGGAACGCGACGTCCGCGAGCGCGAGCGTCACGTTCGTTCACCGGTCCGTCGACGGGTTCCGCGACCCCGTCGACACCGTCGTGATGAACCCGCCGTTCGGCGCCCAGCGTCGTCACGCCGACCGGCCCTTCTGGGAGACCGCGCTCGACATCGCGCGCGGGCGCGTCTACGCGTTCGCGCTCTCGTCCTCCCGAACCTTTATAGCGCGCCGAGCGGTCGCGCGCCGCGCCCGAGTCGCATCGACCGAGCGGGTTCCCTGGGAACTGCCCTACACGTTTCCGCACCACCGGAAGCGGCGGGTCGACCTCCCCGTGGACCTCTGGGTGATCGCTCCGGCGGAACGCAACGATGACCCCGACGCACCGAGCTGACCTGGTACTTCCCGGCGACCTGTTGGGCACGGCGGAGGAGTTCGTCCCGGGCCGGGGCACCTACGAGGACCACGGCCGGATCTACGCGTCGCTCATGGGCCACCGCCACGTCGATGCGCGGGACCGCGCCGTGCGCGTCGAGGCGATCCATCCGATCCCGCACCTCGGCGAGGGGGACCTGGTCTACGCGAGCGTCGACGAGGTGAAGAGCGCCATGGCGGTCTGCACGATCGTCTCGCTGGCGAGCGGGCGCCGCGCCGTGCCGGGCGCCCCCGAGGGGACGATCCACATCTCGAAGGCGAAGGAGGGCTACACCGAGTCGCTCGCCGACGCGTTCCAGCCCGGCGATATCGTCCTCGCCCGCGTCCTCCAGAACGTGCCCACGATCAAGCTCACGACCGCCCCGGGGAACCTCGGGGTCGTCTCCGCCCGCTGCCAGGTGTGCCACGGCCTTCTCGAGCGGGCGCGCGAGGGGCTCGAGTGCCCGCGGTGCGGCAACCGAGAGGCGCGCAAGCTCGCCCAGGGTTACGAGGGGCTGCACGGCCACACGGCGGCGTCGGATGAGCCGCACCCCCACTAGCGAGGAGGAGCGCCTCGCCCGGCTCGTCCGGGCCCACGACCGCTGGCGGGGTCGCAGCGTCTTCAACCTGCTCCCCAGCGAGAACGCGCTCTCGCCCCTCGCTCGGCGCTATCTATCCAGCGACCTCGCCGGTCGCTACACGCTCCCGATGGACACCGTCGTCGACGGCGAGACGCTCGACAACTCCTACGCCGGAACGCGCTACACGGACCAGATCGAGCGGCTGGCGAACGACGCCGCCGCGCGCCTCTTCCGCGGGAAGTGCGCGACCGTCCGCCCGCTGTCGGGTCATCTCGCCGCCCTGTCCGCGCTCGCGCCGTTGCTCCCGAAGGGCTCGAAGATCCTTGCCATCGCCCCCGAGCAGGGAGGCTACGACGGATACGGTCCCGGGTTCATCCCGTCGCTGCTGGGCTACACAATCCGGCCGCTCCCCGCCACCGGGCCCGGCCACCGGCTCCTCGAGGAGGAGGCCCTCGAGGAGATGCGGCGGGAACGGCCCAACGCCGTCGTGCTGGGCCAGAGCTTCTTCCTGTTCCCGTACCCGCTGAAGGCGATCGCCGAGGAGGCGCACGCGCACGACGCGCTCGTCTTCTACGACGCTTCCCACGTCCTCGGCCTCATCGCGGGGGGCGAGTTCCAGGACCCCCTCAAGGAGGGCGCCGACGTGCTCTTCGGGAGCACGCACAAGTCGTTCCCCGGTCCGCAGGGCGGGCTCCTCGTCACCGACCGCGAGGACCTGTTCGCCCAGGTCGACCCGGCGCTCGTCTGGCGCGTCTTCGACAACGCCCACTGGAACCGGATCGCCGGGCTCGCCCAGACCCTCCTCGAGATGGAGCGGTTCGCCCCCGAGTACGCCCGGACCGTCATCACGAACGCCCAGGCGCTCGCCCGGGCGCTCTCGCAGCGGGGGGTACCGTTCGTCGCCGAGTCGGACGGCTACACCCGGTCGCACCAGCTCCTCTTCGACCGCGCGGAGCTTCGCAAGCGGCATCGCGTCGGCCCGGTCGCGCTCGCCCGCCGTTGGGAGCGTCAGCGGCTGATCACCGACCTCGTCGGCCGGCTCGGGACCGCCGAGCTGGCCCGGTTGGGGCTCGTCCCGGCCGATATGGAGCGGATGGCCGACCTGCTCGTGCGGGCGGGGCTCCAGAAGGAGAAGGTCGCGCCGGAAGTGCTCGCCTGGCGACGCCAGTTCCCCGCGTTGAGGTTCCAGTAGCGGACGGTCGCGCTACCTGCGCGCCCAACCCCTTCGGAAGTGGAATGCGAACACCGCGGCGGTGAGCCGCCGCGGTGCGAAGGAAAGGGTTGGCGCGGCCGTCCGAGCCGACGTTACATCCCGTGGGCGGTCTTCTGGTGGTCCTTGAGCTCCGCCTCGGTGGCGAACGACTGGTGGCAGACGCTGCACTCGTTCGACGCCTTCGCCTGCCACGGCTGCGCGGGCGCGGGCTTCATGCCGCCCCACATCGCGCGGCCGAGGGCGAGCGCCACGATCATCCCGACGATCAGTCCGATGACGAGGAGGAGCGTGCCGCCTACCGCCGGCGATAGGCCGGGGATCAGCGACGAATTCGTGTAGCTCGAACTGTTCTGGAAGACCGTCTGTCCCGCCGGTATGACCGTGAGCGGGGTCGGGAACGTGCTCGTCCCGTACGGCGCGGTGACGCTGATGACCGCCAAGTACGAGCCCGGGGTCGTCGCGTACCAGACCGTGCTCGCGACCACGACGTGCTCGCCGGCGCCCGGGACGAAGAGCCCCTGGGTGTAGACGACCTTGCCGGTCGTATCGGTGCCCTGGTAGATCGTGATGTTGACGCCGCCGAGGTAGCTCCCCGAGTAGTTGATCCCGACGGTCACGTTACCCGTCGAGATCGACGAGAGCGGCGACGGCGAGAGCAGGGTCGCGTCCTGGGAGCTCGTGATCAGGTAGCCGGTCGTCTCCGTCCCGAACGTCGCGTTCGAGACACCGTTGTTGATCGTCACCCACGCGAGGATCTGGTACTGGTCGTCCGGGAGCGTCGAGGCGTACGTGCACGGCGCGTTCGGGCAGGTGATCCGGAACTGGGTCGCGAGGAGGTCGCCGCGGGTGACCTCGTGGCTCCACGAGGTCGAACCGGCCGTGACCGAGCTGTTGAGCGAGATGTTCACGACCGTCGGGCAGTTGTGGGTCAGTCCGTAGCCGCCCCGGCAGATCGACGCGACGTCCCGGATCTCGATGTTGACCCAGGTGTTGGTCGAGTTCATCTCGGTGGGACCGTTCGTGACCGTCGCCGAAAAGCTCAGGTTGAACGGCATAGGGATGTAGTTGCCGAAGGAGCTGGTGAACGCGACGGCGGCGCTCACGTTGCCGACCGACGGGGCTGCGTGCGCCACCAGGGGAGCGGCGTTCGCCGACCCGAACGCGGCGTGCCCGAGCCCGGTCGTGTGGCCCGAAGCGACGGCCCGAGGGGCCAACCCGAGGCCCATCAGACCGATGGTCGCCACTACGGCGACCAGGAGCGCAACCGTCGCCAGTGTCCCGAAGCTCTTACCCGTAGCTCGGCGCATGAGACCGGTGACGACTTACATTACTTAAACCTCACGATACGGCTATTGAACGCGCCGCCGGAGGACGGGCCGGGAACGGGTTCGGACCGGGGGCTCGAACCCCCGGTCGTCGGGTACGACTAGTCCTCGATCCCGTGGGAGATCTTGAGGTGCTGGTGCAGGGCGAAGTCCGTCGAGAACTCCTCCTGGCAGACACTGCAGCGTAGCTTCGACGCGCCGGGCTTCTGGTCCTCCTGCCACGGTGCGACCGGTGCGCCCGCGGCACCGGCCGGTGCCTTGGCGCGGCTGCGCGACGGGTCGCCGCGGAGCGTCGGGGCGAGGAAGAGCCCGAGCAACAGTCCGACGATCCCCGCGATGATCGCGAGGACGGTGCCGACCGCCGCGGCGCTCATCCCACCCAGCACGCCCGTGTTGTGCGACTGGTTGAGGAAGACGACCCCGTTAAGACCGGAGACGGTGACGTTCGACGTGACGTTGTACGTCGTGTACGGCGTCCCGAGGCTCAGGACGATCTCGTAGTCGCCTGGCGTGACCGCCGCCCACGTGGCCGCGCCACCGCGCAGACCGCTCAGACCCGGCACGAACGCGAACACCGAGAACACCGGCGTCGTCCCGCCCTTGGGGAAGACGACGAGGGTGGCGTTCTGGATGTACTGGCCCGAGTAGCCGTAGGAGATCGTGACGTTCCCCAACGGGACGATCGCCCCGGTCGACGGACCGTTGATCGACCCCGCGACCGGTTCGAACACCAGCTGCGTGTTCACCTGGGCCGCGATCGAGCCGCTATGGTTCGCGTTGAGCCAGATGATGATCTGGTACTGACCCGGTGGCAGCTCGCTCGCTCCGGCGTAGAACCGCTGGAGGTTGAGGAGCGTGATGTTCAGGTTCTGGTAGTAGTCGACGACGCCCGGCCGGACCTTGATCGTGTAGTTGACGACCTGCGGGCACTTCGACGTCCCGCCGCAGCCGCTCGCAACGTAGCGGATCTCGAGCGACTGGGAGAAGGTGTGGTTGTTCATCTGGCCGGGCGGGATCACGTACGTCCAGGTCAGGTTGAACGGCATCACGGTGTACGTGTTCTGGATCGACAGGTCGGTGACGTTGATCGCGCCGACCACGAACGTGTGGTCGCGTGTGAAGACGTGGCCGACGCTGTCGGTCGTGACGATCTTCAGGTCGTGGATCCCCGGGGCGTAGTTCCCCGTCAGGTTGCCGTCGATCGTGTAGTTCTGCCACTGGGGCAGGTACGCCGGAGACAGGTCGGCGGCCGGTTGCCCGTCCACGTAGGCGCGGACGGTGACGACGTGCTCGACGTTCGCCTCCCAGTTGTAGCCGTAGCCCGTCACGAACGGGTCGTTGTTGGGGAGGTGCACGTTCACGTGGACCGAGATGTTGCCGCCGGCCCCGAAGAAGTCGCGCGCCACCTTGGACGTGGTCTGGGTCGTGACGTTCACCGGGTCCGCCAGGATCAACAGCGGTACCGCGGAGTAGTTCCGCTGGTACGTGTCGTTGAACTGGCACGAGATCAGTTGCTTCGGGTTGGGGAGCGTCGGCGGGCACGGCTCGGTGTAGCTGAACGTCCGGTTGAACTGGCCCGGCATCGACGCCGCGATGTACGCGAAGCCGGCCGTCGAGCCGTCGGGGTAGGTGAAGAAGTTGTTGTCGGTCATGTTGTCGGGGATGAACACCGTCGCGTTGCCCGTCGGGTCGGTCACGTTGGACGTTCCGGAGGTGTTCGTGACCCCGACGACGCCGAACGTCGGCTGGTACGAGTAGAACTTGTTCTCCCCGCCGAAGTCCATGCTCCCCAGCCAGACCGTCGTGCCCGGCATCGCGGCGCCGGTCCAGTCGTTCGTGCTTACGGGGAACACCTGGCCCTGCCACGCGTAGAGGATGTTGTAGAACCCGCTCTGGTTCCCCGCGTTCGGGGCCCAGAGGTCGCGCGTCTGCGCGTTATCGACCTGGCGTAGGTTCTGCAGCACGAACGAGACCGTGCTGAACTGCGAGTACTTGCCGCCGAAGTTGTCGTAGGTACGCACGTTCGCGCCGGGGGTGACCTGGTACGTCGTGCTCGCGTGGTGGCCGCCGTACGTCGCGTTCACGAAGTACGGGGACGCCTGGATGAGGTTCCAGGTATAGACGACGGCGTCGCCGGTGAGGCTCGTGTAGGTCCACGAGAGGATCGTGGGCGACTGCTCGTGCGGGTTGCCGTACGATTGCGTTGCCGACTGGATCCGCGACCCCTGCCAGGCGAGCACGCTGTCCTTCGGGACCGACGCGGTCACGAGGGCGTTGTAGACGGGGGCCCCGTTGAACGTCACGTGCACGGTGAACGTGTTGGGCGTCGTGCAGCAGTTCGGGTCGACGATGACGGGGGCGAAGTAGCCGAACGGCCACGGGTTGAACTGCGGGTAGCCGCTCAGGATCTGGTTCGACGCCGGCTGCACGACCGTGATCGAAAGGTTGCCGGCCGTCGGCACGGGGTAGGCGATCCAGTCGTAAGAGAAGCCCAGGCTCGGGTTGGTGGCGTTCCCGAATTCCAGAATCACGAATCCCGGCTGAGAGAATGGGGCGACCCCCGTGTCCAGCTGGAAGGTCATCCCGACTGACGGGATTGCTGTGGAGGTCAGAGGGGTGGGTTGGAACGATGTGTTAGCACCGTCTGCCCCGTGGAACACGGCTGTCACCACCGGGTTGGTCAACACGACTGCAGAACTTGCGTTGACGTGAATCTTGTAGGTGTGGTTCAGCGTCATGTACGCCCACGCGCCGTAGTCGTAGGCGGTCCCCGCCGTGTTCGTCGTCATGAACGTGCCCGGCATCGACTCGAGGGTGTTCAGGTCCGCGGCGAACTGGTCGACGATCATCGAGCCGAAGCCCGTCGGGAAGTCCCAGCCGGGGAGCGTGTTGCCGTACGTCGTGTTCCCCTGGGCGTTGTACGGGAACTTCTGGCCCGAGGGGAACTCGTACCCCTGCTGGACGCCGAAGTTGCCCCAGTAGCTCGTGCCGTTCGCGGAGATGCCCGGCCGCGAGACGACGTCGTAGTAGGGCTTGAGCGAGACGTTGCCGTTCATGTAGGCGTTCCAGACGTCGAACACCGCGCCGTTCGCGTTCCCGAGGTACGGGTTGTGCCCGTGGAGCAGCAGATTGTCCTCGATGAGCGCGAGCTCGCCCGCGGTGGTCGGGCAGGCGAAGCTCGTGCCGCCCCAGAAGAACTGCATGTCGCCCTCGAAGAAGATCGACTGGTTGAAGTCGGCCTCCGCCGAGACCCCGCTCCCGAGCGACCGGCCGAGGTCGGGGATCCCGTAGCCGTGCTGGATCCAGCTCTGGTTGAACCAGTAGCTCGTGTCGAACCCGCCCGAGCCCGCCGGGGGCGAGTTGTAGAGCGTGTAGTTCGTGCTCGGCTCGTACCAGTACGTCTGGGACTGGAGCTTCGTCGCCCGGTCGGCGTGGACCGGGTAGCCGTAGAAGAACGGGTGCTGGGGCTGCGAGCCGATCGAGATGTTGATGATCCCGTACGCGGTCTGGGTCGGGAAGACGCTCCCCGAGTTGTCCGTCGCCGAGGTCCTCAGCCCGTCGATCGACAGGACGTACGGGTCCGTGGCCGGGAAGCTGCCCGAGAGCAGACCGGTCCCCGTGTCGAACCCGCCGCCGTCCCCGCTCGAGGCGATGACCGAGGCGCCCTTCGCGCTCAGGAGCATGAAGTAGTTGTGCATCGTGAGGGCGTTCTGCCAGTTCGCCCCGTAGAGGTTGGGCCACCGGTCCTCGTCGCCGCCCCACGAGTTCGAGATGATGTTGGGGGTCTTCGCCATCGCGAGGAGGGTCGCGTAGTCGTCGTCGAGCACGTTCGTGCAGAGGCACGGTCCGTAGACGGGCATGATCTTCGCCGCCGGCGCCATCGTCGCGGAGAACTCGATGTCGAGGGCCATCTCGCCCGACGCCCCGTCGGAGTAGTGCTGCGTCCCGTTGGTCGTGAACGAACCGTCGACCGGGACCGCGGTGAGCCGGTTCATGATCTGGTTCGGGTTGTTCCACGTGAGCTGGGCGTACCCCTGGATGTCGCCGGGGTTGATCCCGCCCGCCATCACGAGCGCGATGGTGATCGGGTTGCCGGTCGAGTCGCCGTTGACGCCCGAGTCGATGAGCGACGTCGCGTTGTAGAGATAGTTGAGCGAGCTCGGCGTGATGACCTGGAAGGTGCGGTACGCGCGGTGGCTGTGGGAGTAGTAGTAGACCCAGAAGAACCCCTTGTTGGTGATGTTGAAGATCGTCGAGAGGTTCTGCGTCGGACCGACCGACGGGCCCGCGGGCGCGAGGCTCGCGACGGTCGTCGGCGTCCCGGCCTCGATATCGGCGGCGACCGACGGGTTGATCGAGGACGTCGGGTGCGCGATCTCGGCGCCGTTGAGGCCGTTCAGCGTGGAGATCCCGTTCGCGATCGGGGTCGGGAGCGACAGCGCGTGGGTGAACATCGGGGCGGCCTCGCCCGCGCCGTAGCCGACGTTGTCGATCTGGGTGTGGAACGCCGAGTTGACGAGGGAGGTGGGACCGGTGAACGAGACCGAGATCAGTCCCTCGGTCTGGACCTTGAACCCGAGCGACGTGAAGTAGTTGATCGTGTTCTGGTAGGCGACCGGGTCCGGACCGAACTGCGTCCGCTCCTGGTCCGCGGTGAGCCACTGGTGGAACAAGGGCGAGCCGGGCGTCGACTGGGCCGCCAGGATCTCGGCGAGCTGTTGCGCGTTGCGCATCGGGAACCCGACGGTGAACGACATCGGTACCGACGGCGCCACGGGTCCCTTGATCGAGACGTTCTGGAGCGTGTCGAGCGGGGTGCCGGGGGCCGTGGTGAACGCGCCGCTCTGGAGCTGCGCCCCGGTTTCGACCCCGGCCAGGACCGTCGTGCTGTGGAGGGGGGCCGGCGTTTCGCCCGGCAGCCCGCCGAGGCTCCCGCGTAGGATCAGCCCTCCGGACGAGGCGATCATCAGGAAGGAGATGGCCACCGCCCCGAGCAAGGCTGCGCGTCGAGAAATCGGCCGGAATAGGGCTCGCGGGATAACTAGGGCGGGGTCGCTCATTCTACGTCCTCGGGGAGGCGGACCCTCGTCTACTGAGGGACCGGCGAGCCATACTGAGGGGTCTTTAAACACCTTTGCCCTGTTATCGTCCTGCGGCCGATAGTGAGGAGGTTTCGACGGTCGCGCAGGCTCGATCGTCGCGCCGGGTCGCGCTGACCGGGTCGCCCGGGACCGGCAAGAGCGCGGTCGCGCGTCGCCTCAGCGCCACGTGGTCGGTTGCGGAGGTCGGCGCGCTCGCGATCGAGCTCGGGGCCGGGAAACGAACGGTGCAGTCGACCCAGGTCGACCTCGCAGCGCTCGCGGCGCGCTTCCGCTCGACGGCCGTGGCGCAGCTGCCCGTCGTCGTCGTCGGGCACCTCGCGCACCTCTTGCCGATCCGCGACGCGATCGTGCTCCGATGCCACCCGGTCGAGCTCGGTCGCCGGCTCGAACGCGCGCATCGGGGACGGGGCGCTGACCGGAGGGCGAACGTCGAGGCCGAGGCGACCGATGTCGTGCTGCTCGAGGCGCTCGGGCTCGGGCGTCGCATCTGGGAGGTCGACACGTCCGGTCGCTCCGTCGCCGACGTGGCGCGCGAGGTGTCGAGCCTCGTCCGGCGTCGGCCCCGGGCCCGGTACGGCGCCGTCGATTGGCTCGGGGATCCGACGGTGACCGACTATCTTTTGCGCCTCGACCGTTAGCCGGCCCGATGGTCACGGAGGGGTACCGCGCGCGCGTACAACCGTACGTCGACCGGATCTCCTCGCCCTTCCTCGGCTGGCAGCCGGCGCGATTGAGCTACCTCGCGTTCGGGCTCTCGGTCGCGGCCGGCGCCCTCGCCGCGTCCGTTCGGTTCACGACGCCGCTGCTGTTCCTCCCCGTCGCCCTCCTGATCTTCCTGGGCGGGCTGTTCGACGTGGTCGACGGCGATGTCGCTCGCAAGACCGGGCGAGCGTCCCCACGAGGGGACCTGCTCGACCACGTCCTCGACCGGTACGCCGATGTGGCGATCCTGCTCGGGATCGCGGCCTCGGGGTTCGCGAACCCCCTCCTGGCGCTCCTCGCCCTGGTGAGCCTGCTCCTCACGAGCTACATGGGCACCCAGGCGCAGGCGGTCGGGCTCGGCCGCCAGTACGGCGGCCTGCTCTCGCGGGCCGACCGGCTCGTCGTGCTTGCGTTCGTCACGTTCCTGGAGTTCGACTGGTCGCTCCCGTGGCCGTGGGCGCCCACCGCGCCGTGGAGCCGGCTCTCCCTCGCCGGGTACGGTTTCACCGTCATCGACCTCTCGCTGGTCGCGTTCGTGCTCGTCGGCCAGGTCACCGCGGTCTCGCGGGCGCGGTGGGCGTACGCGTCGCTCGCCGCGACGCCCGGTCCGGTCCCGGCTCACGTGGCCGGGGACGGGCGGTCCGCGACCGAGCCGCCGCGCCAGCGGTAGTACTGGACCGGGTGGCGGAGCGCGTCGTCGAAACACCTCGGGTCCTTCGCGCGGTCGGTCGGCTCGGCCGCGGCCGGGTCGCCCTCGCGGAAGCAGAGGCCGTGGCTCCGCAACGTCTCGCACTCGGGCGGCTCGTACCCTCGACCCCCGTCCTTCGTCGTGATGTGCTCGACCTGGTAGCGCGTGACCGACTCGTCGAAGTCCGGGGCGCCTCGGTACGCGTCGACGATGGTCTCCGCGTCGGCGCCGACGCGGTGCAGGAACGCGGCGAGGGCGAACCGCCCGGCGTGGGAGAGGTTCTCGCCCGCCTCGAGCATCCGGCGCATCTTGCGCACGCACGGCGGGAACCACTCCGGCCGCAGCGGACCGAGCGCCGCCGACGGTCGGGTCGTCGGCGCGGGCAGGCGGCGCTCGACGTCGGCGAGGAACTCCCCTTCGCGCTCGCGGAGGGTCGCGCGCAGGTCCGCGGCGAGGTCGATCGGTTGCGTCAGTCGTACGCGGATGCCTTCCTGGAGGAGCCGGGCCGCGCGCACGCGCCGTACCTCGACGTTCCCGCGTACGACCCCCTGGTGGACCAGGCGGAACTCGGCCTCGCGGATCGCCAGGGCGAGCCGCAAGTAGTCGGCGAGCGGCACGAGGACGCTCGCGCCGTCCGAGCGGAACTCGTAGCCGAGCCGCCGGGCGACCTCGACGAGCACCTCGACCGGGCCGCCCTCGATCCGCTGGTAGCTGCGCTTCGCCTCGGCGACGGCCCACCGGCGGAGCGGGGCCGCGGTCGCGGCGGCCGACAGGAGCAGGTGCGCGTAGAGGAACGAGAGGAACCGCTCCTCGCGCGTCGCCCTCGGGAGCTCCTCGAGCCCGCGCGTTCCCGTCGGGTCGTCGACGGCGGCGAGAACGCGCGCCCGGCCGATCTCGCGGGCCCGGGCGTACGACGGGTCGGTGAGCAGCTCCTTGAGCGACGGCGCGAGCTCCGCGACGAGCTCCTCGGCCCGCGGCAGGAACGGGTGCTCGGCGAGGAGCTCCCGTTCGTCTAGAGGCGCGGGGCGACGAATTGCCATAGTAAGAGAAAGAGGACGGCGACCGACGCGGCCGCGGCCGCGCGTCCCGAGAACCGGTCGAGGGCCTTCTCGTCCCAGCCGCGACGGACGCGCGTGACGATCGAGGCGGTGAAGTCCCGGAAGAGGAGCCCGCCGTCGAGGGGGAACAACGGAAGCGCGTTCGACATGCCGAGGAGCAGGTTCATCCACGCGAGCCAGTAGAGCACGTTCGCCGCGATCCAGAAGGCCCCGGGGTCGGCGCCGGCGAGCGGCCCGCTCAGGTGGTAGTACGAGGTGGTCGTGCCCGCGACCGGCTCGACGCCCGCCAGCGGCAGCACCACCCACTTCGTGACGCCGATGAGTGGACCGTCGGTCGAGCTCGCGGGCGAGGTGAGCTCGGTCTTGAGCTGCGCCGGCGTCAGGTACGAGAGGGAGATCCCGAGGAACCCCTTTCCCGCGTCGGCCGAATTGTTCGTGTACGCGGCGAGCGGGGCCAGGGTCACCGAACGCGTGAGCGGCGCGTGGGCGCTCGCGCTGTAGTAGGAGACCAACACGGTCTCGTTCGCCTTCGATTGGCTGAGGACCGAGAACAGCGCGGCGTTCGTCGTCGTCGGGGTGCCGTTCACCGCGGTGATGATGTCCCCGGGGGCGAAGCTCGCGTTCGCGGCGGGGGTCCCCGGCACGACATAGGCGATCCCGACGCCGTCGGCGTTCGGCTGGACGGAGGTGCTCACGAGCGACGCGAGGAGCGCGAAGAAGAGGACGGTAAGGACGAAGTTCGCGAGGACGCCGCCCGCCGCGACCCGGTCGCGCCGCCGCCGGCTCGCCTTGGTCATGTCCTCGTCGTCCTGCTCGACGAACGCGCCGATCGGTACGACGAACCAGAGGATGCCGAGGCTCTTCACCCCGATATCCTGCGACCGCGCGATCACGCCGTGGGCGAGCTCGTGGAGCACGACGCCGACCACGAGCGCCACCAGGCCGTATCCGACGGGGATGATCGGGTTGATCCCGGGGATCCCGAGCGCCATCTGGGGCGACGGCGCGGCGCTCGCGGGGATCTGAACCGCGATGATCGCGTCGAGGACGAGCACGATCACGATCGTGACCATCGCGATCGCGGCGAGGGCGATCCCGACGTCACCCGCGACGCTCCAGAAGCGACGGAACCGGCCCAATCGTTCGAGGGCGCCGCGGCCCTGCCGCGTCTTGATCATGAGCGCGGGTCCGAAGAGGCTCAACACGCGATCGGGACCGATGCGGCCCAGGCGGTAGAGCGCGAGGACGATCGCGCCGTACGCGATCAAGAGGACGAGGGCGATCGTCCAGCCATCGAGCGAGCTCACGAGCGGTCGAGGGCGGCGAGCCGGACGCCGCTTATAGGCCCTTGCCGGGGAGTGACCGATGGGCGCGGGCGGCGGTCGATTCCGCCCGATGAAACGGGAGCGAGATAGGTAATAGCGGGATTCGGCCTAGTTGGCCGGGTGACCGGTCGCGGGGCGAGCGTGGGCGATCGCGAGCGCCGTTCGGGACGCATCGTCGCCGGCGCGGTCGTCCTGATCCTTCTCCTGACCGTCGGTCCCCCCTTCGTCGGTAGGGCCGGCACCCCGGCCCATACGGCCGGGAGCTCCGACGTTGCATCCACGACCGTCACGGTGGCCCCGGCGTACGTACCCGGCACCGGCATCGCCGACCTCGGTCCGCTCGCTTCCGACACACCCCTGAGCGTGCTCGTGGGCCTTGGAGCCCCAGATCCGGCCGGGCTCGAAGCGGCGTCGACCCTCGAGTACACCCCCGGGACCCCCGAGTACCATCAGCGGTGGACCGCCCACGACGTCGCCGACCGCTTCGCCCCCTCCCCGGCGTCGTACGACGCCGCCTCGAGCTACTTCGAGGGCCTCGGCCTCTCGGTAACGCCGAGCCCCGACCGTTGGCTCCTCCTCGTGCAGGGGCCGGCCCACACCGTCGCGAGCGCGTTCGGCACGCAGTTCGAACAGTACCGCTCGGAGGGGCGGACCTACTACTCCCATCCGTCGCCGGCCACGCTCCCGGCGGGCCACCCGTGGTCGGGCGTCGTCGGGCTCGGCAACGTTTCCGTTCCGATGCCTTCGGCGCGCGGAACGGGGATCCTCGCCCCGGAACCGATGGTCCCTCAGCCGATGGCGTGCTCGACCGCCTCCCCGCTCGCCCCGTGCGCGGTCTACAACGCGTACAACGTCTCGGGCCTCATCTCGGCCGGAAACGACGGTACCGGCTACCGCATCGCCGTCGTCGACGTCTACGATGCGTCGGAACCGCAGAGCCAGCTCGCCGCGGACCTGTCTACGTTCACCTCGGGGTTCGGGTTGAACGTCGGGACGGTGCACTATGTGTACCCGGTTCCGACGTCCCGCAACCTGAACGCGACGTACACCCAGTGGGGCACCGAGGAGGCGCTCGACCTCGAGTGGGCCCGGGCGACGGCCCCGGGCGCCACGATCGAGATGACGCTCGCACCGGACGCGGCGACCGGTCTCTACGCGTCCGTCGATTGGCTCGTCGCCCACGAGGCGGCCGACGTCATCTCCTTGAGCTGGGGCGAGCCGGACGTCGGGACGTTCAACGCGTACAGCGGGGCGTGCTCGTTCGAGTGCAACGCCTCGAGCGACGGGTCGTACTCCATCCTCCACCCGGTCCTCGTCGCGGCGGCGCTCGAGGGGATCGGGGTCTTCGCCGCCAGCGGCGACTGCGGCGCGGCGATGGGCACGAGCGGCGTCGCCACGAGCTACCCCGCGTCGGACCCGGCGGTCACGGGCGTCGGCGGGACGGACCTCACCTTCTCCGGCGGCGGCTACGGCGGCGAGTCGGCCTGGAGCGGGAACGCCTCCGGCGCGCACAGCCCGGGGTGCGTCAACCAGGGAGGCTCCGGGGGCGGATGGTCCCCGTTCCCCCGACCCGCGTGGCAGGTGGCCCCGGGCATGTCGAGCTCGCGGACGGTGCGCGGCGTCCCGGACGTCGCCCTCGTCGGCGGTACGGCGGTCTCGATCGTCTACAACGGCTTCTCGACCGGCGTCTACGGCACGAGCGCGTCGAGCCCGATGTGGGCCGGACTCGCGGCGATCGCCGACCAGATCTACGGCGCCCCCCTCGGCTGGCTCAATCCCTCCCTGTACGAGCTCGCGCGGGCCGCGAACGCGTCAACGCGGTTCCACGACGTCACGAGCGGCACGAACGGCTACCGCGCGGGAACCGGCTGGGACGCGGTGACGGGGATCGGGTCGCCGAACGCCGGCCGACTGCTGCCCCTGCTCGCCGGTGGGACCCACGCGCCCACGGCGCTGTTCGCCGAGCTCCGCGCGACGCCGCGGCTGGGCGATGCTCCCTTGATCGCGAGCTTCGAGTCGGTCGCGTACAACGTGAGCTCGGCGGTGGTCTCGTACGACGTCGATTTCGGCGACGGCAACGCGACCTGGACCGCGTCCGGGTTCGCGAACCACACGTACCCTTCGACCGGCGTCTACCTCGCGCGGACCGTCGTCTTTCTCGCCGACGGCAACTCGACCACCTCGCTCCCCGTCCCGATCGTCGTCGGTGGGGGGCAATCGCTCAACGTGACGCTGGGAGCCTCGACGGTCACGCCGGCCGCGGGTGCCCCCGTCCAACTGAACGCGTCGGTCACGGGAGGAACTCCTCCGTTCCGCTACACGTTCTCGTTCGGCGACGGCACCTACGCGTCGGACCTCGCGTCCAGCTCGACCTCCCACGTCTATCCGAACGCGGGCGCGTACTGCGCGAGCGTCGTCGTGCGCGACCTCGCGAGCCCGCCGAACGCTGGAGCCTCCTCGCGTCTCGCGCTCGCCGTCGGCGGGGCGAGCGGCCCCGACTGCCGGAACCCGAACCCGGTGATCGCGAACTTCGTGCCGACGACCCGGTTCACGGAGGTCCCGGGCGACGTCGGGCTCAACGTCTACCGGTCGGGGGGAGCGCCGCCGTACTCGGTGCGGTTCGTCTCCGACGACCCGTACGTCACCGCCTGCCAGTGCGGGATCTTCCGCACCCCGGGGGTCCACCCGGTCGTGGCGTTCGTCAACGACAGCGTCTCGGGTGCGGCCGTCGCCTGGACCAACATCACGATCGTCCCGGGGATCACGGGGACGTTCCAGCTCTCCCCCCAGAGCGGTCCGGCCCCGCTCTACGTGGTCGGCGCCGCCCACGTCGCGGGCGGGATCAACGCCTCCGTGAACCTCACGTGGTGGGACTTCGACGACGGCACGCTCTCACAGGGAGCGACGGCGAGCCACACCTACGGCACCCCGGGCCTGTACGTGGTCCACGTCTGGAACGTCGACGCCCAGAACTGGTCGGTCGACGCCGTCTACCTTGTCGACGTGCTCGCCCCGAGCGCCGCCAGCGGGCTCGCGCTCACCGCCAACATCACGCCCGCGGGCGGCGCACCGGCGGGCACGCTCCTGCGCTTCGCCGCCGCGGCGTCCGGCGGCGCGGGAGGCTACTCGTACTACTGGGACCTCGGGGACAACAACTCGGCGTTCGGCGCCACCGTGAGCCAGACCTATCCTCGCAGCGGCGGAACGGTCCGTCTCACGGTCACCGATTCGGCCGGCACACCGGTCGGGGCGACGATCCCGATCGTCAACGCCGGCGATCCCGGCCGTTCCGCGTCGGCGCTGCTCCTGAGCGCCTCGGCGGGACCGACGTCCGGGGTGACCCCGCTGAACGTCGTCGGGACCGCGACGGCGACCGGCATGCCGTCGATCGACGTCAGCTGGTCGTACGAGGGGACGATCACGCGGGCGAACACGTCGGCCCACACGTACTTCACGCCCGGCAACTACACGGTGACCGTCTTCGCCACCGACCCGCAGGGCGATTACGCCGTGCGGACCGAGGCGATCACCGTCGCGGGGATCCCGCGGACCCCGGCGGTCATCTCCGGCGGCCCGAGCGTCCTGGGAGGTCTCGCCCCGCTCACGGTCGATTTCGGCGCGCAGGCGACCGGAGGCGGCGGGGCCCCGTACGCCTTCGCCTGGTCGTTCGGCGACGCAACGTCGTCGTACGGCGCAATCGCGACCCACACCTACGGTCGACCGGGCTCGTACGACGCGAACGTCTCGGTGACCGACGGCGTCGGGACGGTGACCGTCGCGACCTACCCGATCCTCGTCTGGAACGTCACGCCGGTGAACCTGACCCTCGACGTCGCACCCTCGGTGGTGGCCCCCGGTGGCTGGTACAACGTCACGATCGGGGCCGACGCCGCGTGCTCGCCGGTCTCGGTCCCGACGTGCTCGTCCTCGAACGTCTCCCTGGCCCTGAGCGTCACGAACGGCACCGACCCGTCCGGGACCGCGTGGAGGGTCGTCCGAGGGCCCGGCTCGTTGGGAGCTTGGACCGTCGCGGTGCGCGCGCCGTCCGAGGGAGGGGACGTCCGGTTCGCCGTGGGCGTGGCGGATGCGAACTACTCGGGCGGGCTCACCGCCCGCATCACCGTCGCGCCTCCCGTCGCGGTCGGGCCCTCGATGGCCGTCGACTACGTCCTGTGGGGGATCCTCGGCGCGGCGGCCGTCGTGGCGGTCGCGGCCGCCGTCGGGTTCGTCGTGCTCCGACGCCGGCGCCCACCGGCGCGGTCGGCTACCCCTTGACGACGCCCATCGGGACGAGCCGGGCGACGCGACGCGTGAGCCCCGCGCCCTCGGCGACCCGCACGACCTCCTCGACGTTCTTGTACGCGCCGGGGGCCTCTTCCGTAACGCCCTCCCGCGACGCCGCCTTGACGAGGATGCCCCGACCCGCGAGCGAGCGCGTGACCTCCTCGAACCGGAACCGCCGTACCGCCGCGTGGCGCGAGAGCAGGCGCCCCGCCCCGTGGCACGAAGAACCGAACGACCGCTCCATCGCGGTCGGCAGACCGGCGAGGACGTAGCTCGCCGTCCCCATGTCGCCGGGGATGAGCACGGGTTGGCCGAACGCCCGGTACGGCTCCGGGACCTCGGGCCGGCCCGCGGCGAACGCGCGGGTCGCGCCCTTGCGGTGGACGAGGACCGGCTGGGGCGCCCCGTCGCCAACGCGGTGCTCTTCGACCTTCGCGATGTTGTGCGCGATGTCGTAGACGACGGCGAGGTCCAGCTCCTCGTCGGTCCTGTGGAACACCTCGCGGAACGACCGGCGGACCGAGTCCGTGATCACCTGCCGGTTCGCCCACGCGAAGTTCGCCCCGGCCGCCATGGCGCGGAGGTACCGTTGGCCCTCGTCCGACGCGATCGGCGCGCACGAGAGCTGTCGGTCGACGAGGACCGTCCCCTCCTTGCGGAGCCGCTCGTCCATCGTCCGGATGTAGTCCGTCGCCACCTGGTGGCCGAGCCCCCGCGACCCCGTGTGCAGCATCACGACGACGCGGCCGGGCTCGAGCCCGAGCACCCGCGCGAACTCCGGGTGGAACACCTCGTCGACCGACTGCACCTCGAGGAAGTGGTTGCCGGAACCGAGGGTGCCGAGCTGGCGCAGTCCGCGCCGCCGCGCGTCGTCCCCCACGGCCGACGGGTCGGCGTTGTCGAGCCGCCCTTCCTCCTCCTGGAAGCGGAGGTCGTCCTCGCGACCCAGCCCGCGCCCGACGGCCCACTCGGCACCGCCCGCGAGGACCTCGTGGATCTCGTCCGAGGAGAGCGTCACGCCGCCCTTCGACCCGACGCCGGAGGGCACGTTCCGGTAGAGAGCGTCCAGGAGCGGCTTGAGGAACGGTCGAACCTCCGTCTCGGTAAGGGCGGTCCGAAGCAACCGAACGCCGCAGTTGATGTCGTAGCCGATCCCGCCGGGCGAGACGACGCCGTCGTCGAGGCGGAACGCCGCGACGCCGCCGACCGGGAACCCGTAGCCGAAGTGGATGTCCGGCATCGCGTAGGCGCTGCGCTCGATGCCCGGGAGCGTCGCGACGTTCGCGAGCTGCTGGAGCGACGGGTCCCCCTCGACGGCGCCGAGGAGGGCGCGGTTCGAGTAGAGCGTGCCCGGAACGCGCATCCCCGGCACCGCGCCGAGCGGGATCTGGTAGGTGAACGGATCGAGCTCGACGAGCGGCGGCGCCTTCGTCGCGAACGACACGGCCGCGCCCAGCCGGGTCGATTATATGACCCCGGGTCCGCCGACAATCCCAAGTACGCCGCCGCGCCTCCGCGTCCCGTTCCGAGAGCGCGTCGTTGATCGTCCGCACGTTCGTGACGCTGCTCTACACCGTCGTGGTCGTCGTCGCCCTGCTCGTCCAGTTCGCCTACCCCGTCCTCGCGCTCTACGTGCTCTACGGGCTCCTCGCCTGGTTCGTCGCGAGCCTCGTCGTCTACCGTCTGCCGGTCATGTCGCGGCGCGTCCGGTGGCCGTTCGCGGTGCCGACCGTGGACGGGCCGACGAGGGTCCCGGGTCCGACCCGGGTCGCGGGCGCGCCGAACGCCCCCACCGACGGCGCCCCGCTCTCCTTCTGCACCTACTGCGCCGCCCCGATCGAGCCGGGCACCCCCGTCTGCCCTGAATGCGGCCGCCGGATCGCGGTGTTCTAGGACGGGCCCACGTTGACCGCGCTCGGCCGCTTACCGTTCGGCCTGGTCCTCGCCCTCCTCGCCGTCGCGACGCTGGCCGGGGTCTTCGCGCTCGACCGGCTGGGGTTCGGCGCCTACTCGCTCGTCGCCATAGCGATCACCGGCGCGATCGCGGTCGCCTACCTCTGGGAGTACTCCCGTCGGCTCGAGATCGGTCGTGCGTCCCCGACCGAGGAGGACGACGAACCGTTCGACGACCCGGTAGAGGCCGCGCTCCGGCCCACGTCGGAGCTGCCTCCGATCGAGCCGGCTCCGACGCCGTCGGGCTCGACGGACGCGACCGACGTCGGCGCCCCGGCGCGGCCGGTGGACGCCGACGACGGCTTGGAGTGACGACCGACCGTCCGCTCAATCGGGGACGACCCGGAGCATCGGCTCGCGCGCGCGGACGTTCGCGCCCGCCTGCACGCGAAGCTCCGCGACGCGGCCCGCGATCGGGCTGGCGACCTCGTTGCGCATCTTCATCGCTTCGAGGACGAGCAGCACCTGTCCGGCCACCACGCGGTCCCCGTCCTTCACCCGCAGCTCGACGACCTTCCCGGGCATCGGGGGCACGATCGCCGTACCCGCTCCGCCCGCGACCACCGGCGACGCGGCCGGGGTCGCCGCCGGCGCGGACTTGGGCCCTGGCGCCGCCGGGGCCGCCGACGCTCGGCCGGCCCTGAGGGCGACGTCGGCGCGAACCCGGTGAAGCTCGCCGCCGACCGTCACGGGCTCTTCGGGGGTCTTCGCCCCCTCGAACCAGCCCTCGACCACGACCCGCTCGCCGTCGACCTCGAGCTCGACGCGGGAGGGTCCGCTCGAGAGGACCTGGATGGGGAACGTGCGCCCGGCGATGACCGCCGTCCCGCCGGCGAGGTCGACCTCGACCTCGCGCGTCTCACCGTCGACGACGAGCGTGACCTTCATCGACCCACCTCCGTCCCCCGAGCAGACGGGCCCGCCCCTCGTGCGCCCACGGGCTGACCCCGGGGGAGGCGCCGGGGGACGTCGCGGGCGCCGCGGCCGAGGACGACATGGCCGTCGGCCCGGTCGAGCGGAGGGCGGCCACGACGCCCAACGCCACGGCGTCGAGGACGCCGGGCGTGAGGCCGCGGTCGCGGATCGACCGGTACGACCGGTAGACGAGAGGGAACATCGCGTAGCTGAGCAGCTCGGCGTCGTCGGCGGCCGGGACGAACGCGCGCAGTTCGGCGAGGTCCTTCGCGAGCTCGGGGGCGAGGAGGTCGGCCGGCCGGCCGTCGATCGGGCGTCCGGCACCGAGCACGGCGCGGGCGAGCTCCGGGTCGATCGGACCCGGCGGTCGGCCGTAGAGCCCCTTGACGTAGTCCCGGACCTCACCGGTTACCTGGCCGTACCGCTTCCCCACGAGAACGTTCAGCACCGCCTGGATCCCGACGATCTGGCTCGTCGGCGTCACGAGGGGCGGGTAGCCGAGGTCGGCGCGGACGCGGGGGATCTCGGCGAGCACCTCGGGCAGACGCTGGAGCGCGTCCTGGTCCTTGAGCTGGCCCAGTAGGTTCGAGAGCATTCCGCCCGGGACCTGGTGGACGAGGATGCCGGGGTCGGTCTGCAGCGACCGGAGATTCAGCATCGGTCGGTAGTGGTCGAGGACCCCGTGGAAGTACTCCGCGAGGTCCGCGAGCGCGCCGAGGTCGAGCTTCGGGTCGTTGGGGGTCCCGCGCATCGCGCCGACGAGCGTCTCGGTGGGAGGCTGCGACGCGCCGCCCGCGAACGGCGACAGGGCGGCATCGACGGCCGTCGCGCCCGCGTCGGCGGCGGCGAGGCACGTGAGCGTCGACATGCCGCTCGCCGAGTGCGTGTGCACGACGACCGGGAGCCCGACCTCCGTCCGCAGGGCGGAGACCAGCGCCGTTGCGTCGGAGGGTGGGAGGAACCCCGCCATGTCCTTCACGCAGAGCTCGTCGGCGCCCAGCTCCGCCAGGCGGTGGCCGAGGGCGACGAACGACGCGAGCGTGTGGACGGGCGATTGCGTGTAGCAGATCGTGCCCTGCGCGCGGGCGCCCGACGTCTTGACGGCGGCGATGGCGACGGCCATGTTCGCCGGGTCGTTGAGGGCGTCGAAGACGCGGAAGATGTCGATCCCGCGCCGCGCGGACTCTCCGACGAACTTCCGGACGACGTCGTCCGGGTAGTGGCGGTAGCCGACCAGGTTCTGGCCGCGCAGCAGCATCTGGAGCGGCGTGTTCGGCATCGCCCGCTTGAGCCGCGTGAGCCGCTCCCACGGGTCCTCGTTAAGGAACCGCAGGCAGACGTCGAACGTCGCCCCGCCCCAGACCTCGAGGGAGCGGTAGCCGATCGCGTCGAGCCGCTCCGCGGCCGGGAGCATGTGCTCGGTCCGCATCCGCGTCGCGATGAGGGACTGGTGCCCGTCCCTGAGGACCGTCTCGGTGATGCCGACCACGGAGCGCTCCGCTAGAGGGGGATGTTGCCGTGCTTTCGGGCGGGGCGGTCCTCGCGCTTCGTCGCGAGGATCGCGAGCCCCGCGACCAACCGCGCGCGCGTTGTTGCCGGGTCGATCACGTCGTCGATGTACCCGCGCTCGGCGGCGAGGAACGGGTTCAGGAACTCGGCCTGGTACTCCTTCACGAGCTTCGCCCGGAGCGCGTCGCGGCGCTCGCCGGTCGCCTGGTCGAGCTCGCGGCGGAAGAGAATATTCACCGCGCCGTCGGCGCCCATCACCGCGATCTCCGCCGTCGGCCAGGCGAGGTTGACGTCCCCGCCCAAGTGCTTCGAGCACATCACGTCGTACGCGCCGCCGTACGCCTTGCGCAGGATCACGGTGAGCTTCGGCACTGTCGCCTCGGCGTACGCGTAGAGGAGCTTCGCGCCGTGGCGGATGATCCCTCCGTACTCTTGGGCCGTGCCGGGAAGGAACCCCGGGACGTCGACGAACGTGATCAGCGGGAGGTTGAACGCGTCGCAGAACCGAACGAACCGCGCCGCCTTCGACGACGCGAGGATGTCGAGGCATCCTGCGAGCGCGTTCGGTTGGTTCGCGACCACCCCGACCGGGTGGCCGGCGAGCCGCGCGAGGCCGGTCACGATGTTCGTCGCCCACGACGGCTGGATCTCAAGGAACGTCTCAGGGTCGAGGACCCGGTCGAGCACGGCGTGGACGTCGTACGGGGCGTTCGGGTCCTCCGGGACCGTCCGCGCGAGCTCCGCGGCGGCCGCGTCGGGCGGCGCTACGGCGGCGGTCACGGGGGCCTCCTCCAGGTTGTTGAGCGGCAGGTACGAGAGGAGGTGGCGGGCCAGCGCGAGCGCGTCGACGTCGCTCGCGGCGGTGAGGTGCGAGACCCCCGAGTGCGTCGCGTGGGCGTCGGCCCCGCCGAGCTCTTCCGCAGTGACCTCCTCCTGGGTCACGGAGCGGATGACATCGGGTCCGGTGATGAACATCTGGCCCTGGCCGCGGGCCATGATCACGAAGTCGGTGATCGCGGGCGAGTAGACCGCCCCGCCGGCGCACGGGCCGAGGACGAGGGAGATCTGCGGGACCACCCCCGAGAGGGTGACGTTGCGGAAGAACACCTCGCCGTAGCCGCCGAGGCTCATCACGCCCTCCTGGATGCGGGCCCCCCCGGAATCGTTCAGACCTACGATCGGGACGCCGGCCTTCCTCGCCGTCTCCATGATCTTGACGATCTTGCCGGCGTGGGCCTCGCCGAGGGCACCGCCGAACACCGTCGCGTCCTGCGCGAACGCGCAGACCGGTCGGCCGTCGACCTCGCCCCAGCCGGTGACGACGCCGTCGCCGGGGATCCTCCGCTCGGCGAGGCCGAAGGAGGTCACGCGGTGGGTGACGTACGGGTCGATCTCATTGAAGGTGCCCGGGTCGAAGAACCCCTCGAGCCGCTCGCGCGCCGACAGCTTCCCTTGCTCCTTGTGCTTGCGGAGCCGGTCGACGCCGCCGCCCTCCCGGCTCTTCCGCTGGAGGACCTGCCACCGGTCGAACGCCGCGGTCACGTTCCCTCGAGGATTTCGACCGTGCCGGCGAGCACCCGTACGTGCTCGCCCCCGGACCGGAGCCACAGCGCCCCGTCCTCGCCGAGCGCGTCGATGATACCGGCCGGTCGGCCGTCGACGAGCGCTCGAAGACCTCGGCCGTAGAGCGCCGATCGGCACGCCCGCAGCAGCTCGGCGCGGCCCGCTTCGGTACGGAGCAGCGCGAGGACACGGTCGATGGCCCCCACGACCAGCGCCTCGGCCACCGCGATTGACGGGGGCGTCGGCGCGTAGTCAGCGAGAATGCCCACGTGGTCGCGCACTTCGTCAGGGAAATCGGACCTGTGGCTTGTGACGTTCAGGCCCACCCCGATCGCGAGCGTCGCCCCGTCGGGCCGGGCGACGCGGTCGATGAGAACCCCCCCCACCTTGCGCGGCGGGTCGGGCGGTCGGAGGACCAAGAGGTCGTTGGGCCACTTGAGGACGGTCGGCACCCCGAAGTCACGGATCAGGCCGGCGCCGATGTACGCTCCGACGCCGACCGGCAGGAGCGGTGCTCCTTGGGGGGGCTCTCGGACGACGGCCGAGAGGTACAGACCTCCGGGCGGCGACGCCCACGCGTGGTCGAGCCGGCCACGGCCCGCCTCCTGCGAGGCGGCGACGAAGACGCCGTCCGGCTCGCCCCCGTCGCGCAGGTAGTCGACGGCCCGTCGTTGGGTCGAGTCGACGCGATCGAACCGCCACCGGGGACCCACGCCACGGCCTCCGTCGCCGCTGAGGGGCCCCCCGCCTTAACACCT
>Ga0075426_10000198_pt1 | contig 40059 bp, 38 predicted proteins | sample SoiMethybrSBSTD5_FD_75304 | JGI IMG/M metagenome (GOLD analysis project Ga0075426, IMG submission 75304) | Bulk soil microbial communities from a Populus tree surrounding site in Tennessee, USA - Soil MetaG P. TD hybrid SBSTD5 | ecosystem: Environmental > Terrestrial > Soil > Tree plantation... | reverse complement strand
TCCTAGATTTGTCTTCGCATTTACGTCGAGTCCCTTCGACAATAGCCGCTCGGCTACGGCGCTGTAGTCCCTTGAAACCGCGAAATGAAGCGCGGTCCATTGATCTTCACTTCGATCGGACAGTCCTGCACCTTTCGTCAGGAGGAGATCAACGAGCTCCAAGTTCCCAAAGAGGGCGGCAAGGTGAAGTGGTGTCGCCGCTTTTTGGTTCCTGGCGTTTGGATTGGCGCCCTTGGCGATCAGAGTCTTCGCAACGCCTGTGTGACCTTCCTTAATTGCCCAGTGAAGCGCGGTGAATCCGAACTCATCCTGCGCGTTGACATTTGCGCCAGCGGCCAAGGCGACATCAACTGCGGGCATGACGTCGTTCTTGGCTCCCCAAAAAAGCGCTTGCTCGCAACCGACTAGAAATAAGAGGACTGGGAGCCCTATCGCTCCTTTCAACAACCCCATCCACCCGCTCCCGCGGCCCATGTGTTGCCTAACGTGGATTGGTTGACAAAATAGGTGACAGTTTTGGCGGTTTGCAAACCGCCAAGATGTAACGCGGGCCGTCATCCCTCCAGCGGTTCAATCCGTTACGCACGAGACCAGTGTAATGGAATCGGCCGGGAGGGGCGGTGGAGGAAGACACTGCGCTAGCGTCGCAAACGCCTAAGCGAGCGCGACTACTCGATCAAGTACGCGAGGCCGCCATAAGGCGTCTGTACAGCCCGCGCGTGGAAGATAGGTAGGTCTACCGGGTCAAGCGGTTATCAATTTTTCCGACAAACGTGCCCAAGGAACTCCGACGGCTGTGCGGCTATTTCATCCCCTGGCGCACGCTGACGATGACCTGGTCGATGGCGTCGAGGCGGACGAATCCGAGGCGCGGGTATTCGACATCGAGGATGACGTAGACGGTGAGCGCGACGATGCCGGCGAAGCCGAGCTGGTGCAGCCAGTCGTAGGCCTTTTCGCCCGCGGTCTGGTACCCGGCGAGGAGCGCCGAGGCGAGCGCGAGGCCGATCAGCATGGCGTAGATGACGACCGGCGGATGCATCATGGTCGCGGCGGTGCGGATCGTGGTGAAGTTGAACATGTCGTTGAGCGCGTTCAGGACAAGCCACTCCGCCGCGGGCGGGCTTCCCGGCATGCGCACCGCCGCTATCGCCTGCGACCACACCTCGCCCTGCAGCGCCTGGGTATGCTCGAGCTCCGCTTTGGCCTCGGCGATGTCGGGGAGCCGGCGGTAGGTCTCGATGCGCGAGTCGACGTAGGCTCGGAACGTTTCGCGAAGCTTCGGCTGGGCCGACGCCGGGACGAGATCAATCCGGAGGTACGCGGTGCCCATGGCGTTCGCCTCGTCGACGATTTGCGCGCGGCGCGTGTCGAAGCGCGACAAGGCGCCCGAGAAGGTAAACGCGATCATCAATCCGAGGAGGGCGAAGACCGCGGTCTCGAGCGAGCCGAGAGCAGGCGCCGCCGAAGGCCCATATCGGGCGATGGTGCGCTTGCCGATCCAGCGCCCCGCCGCGAGCGCGGCGATGATGCCGACGAACAGGACCACGGCGAGGGTGCCGCCGATGACGGCCGGATCGATGAGTCCAAGCATGGCCTAGGTTAGGCCGGTCATTACTGGTTCTAATTCTTTCTGCTTGTTCTCGCCCGTTCCTGCGGGAAAGTGGCGGAGAGAGAGGGATTCGAACCCCCGGTACCCGAAAGGGTACAACAGATTTCGAGTCTGCCGCATTCGACCACTCTGCCATCTCTCCGCGGCCCGACCAGGCGAATTTTATCAGGGGCGCCACGGGGTGATGGCGGCAAGAGCGCGGCGGTGGCATGCTGCCAATGGTTCCATCGACGCAAGGAGTGGCCATGACACCCGCCCGAGTGCTTCTTCCGCTGCTCGCCTTCGTGCTTTCGGCCTGTGCGAGCTCCTACCGTGTCGTCCAGGTCCCCCAGTACGGCGCAGACCTCTATCCGCAAGCGCAGACGCGCTCCGGAATCACGGTGGCGGTCGAGGAGATGAAGAACCCCGAGCGGGTCGAGCGCATGTTCGGCGTGGACCTGATCAGGGAGGGGATCCTTCCGGTGAATGTGGTGGTCTCGAACTTCGGCAAGCAGCGCCTGCTTCTCAAGCCCTCCGACATCCTGCTCTACCAGGGAAAGGAAGTGATGGACCCGCTTCCGGTCGAGATGGTGATGGCCACGGCCAAGCGCCAGAAATACCTGCGCACCAGCACCGAGAGGGAGGTCGACAAATACTTCGGCGACGCGATGCTCAAGGAGACCGCGCTTTCGCCGAACGAAACCTACCGCGGGATCATGTTCTTTGCGGTCCCCGCGGCGCCGAAGCGGACTCTCGACCGCTTCTTCACTTCGTGGAGCGTCTTCCGCGAGGACGGGCCGAAGATGCGCATCGGCATCACGAACCTGGACAGCGGCGAACGGGTGCTGTTCGCGCCGTTCTCGGTCAAGCTGCCGGAGACCGCGGGCGCGTTCTCATACTGAGAGCTTTTCGGCGCCGTTCATGTAGGGCCGCAGCGCGGCCGGCACGGTCACCGATCCGTCGGCGTTCTGGTAGTTCTCCAGTACGGCCACCAGCGTGCGGCCGACCGCGAGGCCCGAGCCGTTCAGCGTGTGCACCAGCTCGGGCTTGCCCTTGTCGTTGCGAAAGCGCGCCTGCATGCGCCGCGCCTGGAATGCCTCGAAATTCGAGCACGAAGAGATCTCTCGATAGGCGTTCTGGGCCGGCAGCCAGACCTCGAGGTCGTAGGTCTTCGCGCTGGAGAAGCCTAGGTCGCCGGTTGAGAGCGACATCACGCGGTACGGAAGCTCGAGCTTCTTCAGGATCGTCTCGGCGTGCCCGGTGAGCTCCTCGAGCGTCTGGTAGGAGCTCGAGGGGTGCACGACCTGCAGGATCTCCACCTTGTCGAACTGGTGGTTGCGGATCATGCCGCGCGTGTCCTTGCCCGCCGACCCGGCCTCGGAGCGGAAGCAGGGAGAATGGCAGACGAATTTCAGCGGTAGCCTGTTCAGCTCAAGGATTTCGTCCCGGACGAAGTTGGTCACCGGATACTCGGCGGTCGGGATGAGATACAGGTCGCGGCCCTCGACCTTGAAGAGATCGTCCTTGAACTTGGAGAGGCTCGAGACGCCGTCGGCGCACTCGGCGCTCACCATGTAGGGCGCGTAGACCTCGGTGTAGCCGTGCTCGCTCGTGTGCGTGTCGAGCATGAACTGCGCGAGCGCGCGGTGGAGCCTCGCGACCTGGCCGCGCATGACAACGAAGCGGCTGCCCGCGACTTTCGCGCCCGTGGCGAAGTCGATCCCGCCGAGGCGCTCGCCGAGGTCGACATGATCCTTCACCGCAAAATCGAATTTGCGCGGCCCGCTCCCGCCCGGCGACCAGCGGCGCTCCTCGCGGTTGTCGTCGGAGGAGGCGCCGAGCGGGACCGATTCGTGCGGGATGTTCGGCACGCGCCTGAGGAAGTCCTGCACCTCCTGCTGAAGCACGGCGAGCTGCTGCTCGGAGCGCTCGAGAAGCGCCTTGAGCTTCTCGGCCTCTTCGAGCAGCGGCGCCACGTCGTGGCCCTTCCCCTTCGCCGTGCCGATGTCCTTGGCAATGCGGTTCTTCGAAGCCTGCGCCTGCTCGACCGCGGTCTGGAGCTGCTTTCGCGTGCTTTCCAGTTGCTGAAACCGGTTGAGATCGAATGCCCCGGGGCCGCGCGTGGCGAGGCGCTTCGCGACGGCCTCGGGATCCTTCCTCAGCGTCTGGATGTCGATCATTTGCGGCTTTTCAGGTGCTCGAGCTTTTCGCGGATCTTCGCCTCGAGCCCGCGCTCGGTGGGCCGGTACCACTGCTCGGGCTGCATGCCCTCGGGAAAATAGGTTTCGCCCGCGGCATAGGCGCCTTCCTCGTCGTGCGCGTAGCGGTAGCCCTTGCCGTAGCCGAGCTCCTTCATGAGGCGGGTGGGCGCGTTGCGCAGGTGCATGGGCACCGGCCGGGTGTGGTCCTTCGCGACGAAGGCGCGCGCGGCATTGTAGGCCTCGTATACCGCGTTCGATTTCGGGGCGGCGGAAAGGTAGAGCACCGCCTCGGCGAGAGCGAGCTCGCCCTCGGGCGTGCCCAGGCGCTCGTACGTCTCGCAGGCGTCGAGCGCGATCCTCAGCGCGCGCGGATCGGCGAGGCCGATGTCCTCCACCGCCATGCGCACCACGCGGCGGCCGATGTAGAGAGGGTCGGCGCCGCCGTCGAGCATGCGCACCATCCAGTAGAGCGCCGCGTCGGGGTCGGAGCCGCGCACGCTCTTGTGGAGCGCGGAGATCTGGTCGTAGAACTGCTCGCCGCCCTTGTCGAAGCGGCGCAGGTTCTGCGCCAGCACGCGCTCGACGAGCTCGCCGTTCACGGCTTCGTCCCTGATCGAATTCTTCAGGATCTCGACGGCGTTGAGCAGGCGCCGCGCATCGCCGTCGGCGAAGCCGATGAGCCGCGCTTTCGCTTCCTCGTCGGCTTGGAGACCGCTGCGCTCCAACAGGATTTGAAGATCCGGAGCCTTCAAAGGCTCAAGAACGTAAACCGTCGCGCGTGAAAGCAAAGCGCTGTTCACCTCGAACGAAGGATTCTCGGTGGTGGCGCCGACGAAGGTGATGAGCCCGCGCTCGACATACGGCAGGAAGGCGTCCTGCTGCGCCTTGTTGAAGCGGTGCACCTCGTCGACGAAGAGAATGGTGTGGCGCCCCGAGGCCTCGAGCCGCGCTTCGGCCGCCTGCACCGCCTCGCGGATGTCCTTGACGCCGGAAAACACCGCCGAAAGGGCGACGAACTCGGCGTCGAAAGCTTTCGCCATCAATCGTGCGAGGGTGGTCTTGCCCGAGCCGGGCGGCCCCCACAGGATCATCGAGTGCGGCTTGCCCGACTCGAACGCGAGGCGCAGCGGCTTGCCGGGGCCGAGGAGATGCTGCTGCCCCACGACGTCGTCGATCGACTTCGGGCGCAGCGCCTCGGCGAGCGGAGCGGAGGGCTCCGCTTTACCGAAGAGATCGTTCATTTTTCCCCAAGGACGTCGGCGTCCTTGGGAGGTTCGAAGCGAAAGTCGGCCGGATCGGTCTTCGGGTTGCGCTGCAGGTTGACGAAGCGAAGGCGCGTGGTCTGGCCGAAGTTGTCGAGCAGCTCCATCGCCTGGATTCCGGTGGCCGAGAATCCCATGCGGATGCGGTCGAACCCGGCTTCCGGGTCGCGCGGCTTCGCCTCCAGCCACTCCAGGCCGTCGCGCGTGCCCGCCTCGGAGAGCGCGAACGCCTTCTCCACGTCGCTCGACCCGGCGAGCAGCGCCGCGGGCGTGGAGCCCAGCGCCTTCGACATCTTGCGCACGGTGACCTGGTTGAGGTCGCGGTCGTGGATCCACACGCGCTCGCCGTCGCCCACGATGACCTGGTCGACGGGCTTGGCGTAGGTCCAGCGGAAGCGGCCCGGACGCTGAAACACGAAGCTGCCCTTGGATTCCTGCAGGAGCCTGTTCTCGCGGCCGTAGACCTTCTGCTCGAAGTCGGCGCGCGCCGACTGAGTCGTCTTGAGAAAAGTACGGAAGCGTTCGACCGCTTCGGCCTGGGCCACGGAAGCGAACGCGCACAACAGCAGGGCGAGGACCGGAGACCGCATGCGGCGAGGTTACTCCGCTTTCGCGGGGACCAACACCTCGCGGTTGCCGTTGGACTGCATCGCTGAGACCATGCCGGCGCGCTCCATGTCCTCGATGAGGCGCGCGGCGCGGTTGTAGCCGATCCTGAGGTGGCGCTGCACCAGCGAGATCGACGGCCGGCGGGTGCGCACCACGATCTCGACCGCCTGGTCGTAGAGGGGGTCTTTCTCGCCCGTGGGTTCCCCAGAGGAATTTCCTGGAGAATCCTCGGGCGACGCCGCCTCGAGCACCTCCTCGAGGTACTCGGGCTTGGCGAGGCTCTTCAGATGCTCGACCACCTTGTGCACCTCGTGGTCGGCGACGAAAGCGCCGTGCACGCGCTGCGGCAGCCCGGCGCCCGGCGGCAGGTACAGCATGTCGCCCGAGCCGAGCAGCGCTTCCGCGCCGGACTGGTCGAGGATGGTGCGCGAATCGACCTTCGAAGACACCTGGAACGCGATGCGCGTCGGAATGTTCGCCTTGATGAGGCCGGTGATCACGTCCACCGACGGCCGCTGCGTGGCGAGGATGAGGTGGATGCCCGCGGCGCGCGCCTTCTGCGCGAGGCGGGCAATCAGCTCCTCCACCTTCTTCCCGACGACCATCATGAGGTCGGCGAGCTCGTCGATCACGAGCACGAGGTGGGGCAGCGGCGCGAGCGGCTGCGGCTCGGCCGATTCCAGCATGAACGGATTCTCGAGCTTGCGGCCCTGCTTTTCCGCCTCGGCGATCTTGTGGTTGAAGCCCGAGAGGTTGCGCACGCCGAGCCAGTTCATCAGCTTGTAGCGGCGGTCCATCTCGGCCACGCACCACGAGAGCGCGTTGGTCGCCTGCTTCATGTCGGTGACGACCGGCGCAAGCAGGTGCGGGATGTCCTGGTAGACCGAGAGCTCGAGCATCTTCGGGTCGATGAGGATCAGGCGCACCTGCGGCAGCTCCGACTTGTAGAGCAGCGACAGGATCATCGCGTTCAGCGCGACCGACTTGCCCGAGCCGGTGGTCCCGGCGACGAGGAGGTGCGGCATGCGCCCGAGGTCGGCCACTACCGGGTTGCCCGCGATGTCCTTGCCAAGCGCGAGCGCGAGCGGCGAATGCAGCGCGTGGTAGGCCTCCGAGCCGAGGATCTCGGAGAGGCGCACCGTCTGCCGGTGGGGGTTGGGGATCTCGAGCCCCATGCACGACTTGCCGGGGATGGTTTCGACCACCCGGATCGAGACCACCGACAGCGCGCGCGCCAGGTCCTTCACCAGGTTGACGATCTGGCTTCCCTTGACGCCGACCGCCGGCTCGACCTCGTAGCGCGTGATGACCGGGCCCGGGTAGGCGGCGAGCACCTTGACCGCGACGCCGAAGTCGGAGAGCTTCTTTTCGATCAGCCGCGAGGTGAATTCCAGCGTTTCGGGGCCCACCTCGGCCCCTTCGCGCCGCGCCTCGTCGAGGAGCTTCAGCGGCGGCAGCGGGGTGTCGGGCAGCTCCTCGAAGAGCGGCGCCTGCTTCTCCTTCTGCACCCGGTCGGATTTCTTGATCTCCACGATCGCCGGCTCGATGCGCAGCGGAGGATGATCCTCCTCGCGGCGCTTCTCGGTCTGGACCACGAGGGTGCGCTCCTCGCGCGCCAGCGCGCCGAGCTTGCGGTCGCGACGGCGGTCCCAGGCCTCGACGGCCAGCGCATAGCCCTTCTCCAGCGCATGGCCCACCCTTTCCGAGAGCGCGAGCCACGACAGACCCGTGAACAGGCTGAACCCGACCGCCGCGAGCGTGAGCAGGAGCAGCGTCGCGCCGGTGAACCCCAGGCCCGCCGCGAGCACCTTCCCGCCAGCCGCTCCGGCGACGCCGCCCGGCGCGAACGGCAGCTCGACGCCGAGGCTGTGGAATCGCAGGGCTTCCAGCGCCGCGCTGGAGACGAGCAGCAGCATGAAACCGGCGAACGCGATCGCGAGCGGCCGCCGGTCGACCAGGCGACGCCCGTCGAGCCCGCGATACCCCGACACCACGAGGTAAAGGCAGAGCACGACCCACCAGTAGGCCGACACGCCGAAGAGGTAGAGCAGGAAATCCGCGACCACGGCGCCGACCAGCCCGCCCGCATTGTGCACGGCGGCGCCGGAGGCGCTATGCGACCAGCCGGGATCGGCGCGGTGGAAGGTCGAAAAGACGAGCAGCAGGTACAGCGCGAGCGCGACCACGACCAGCCACTTCGCTTCGCGTACCAGGCCGGCGAGCTTCGCGGGGAGGGGGGCTGCTGTTTTTTCTGCTACGCCCATCGCGCGTGGGGATTCTACCCCACGCGGACCCGTAGCGACGGGTTCGCCGTCGCTTCAGGACGACAGCTTATTCTGGGAGGACGATCGAGTCGCGCAGGACGATGTTGGATCCGCGCATCTCGATGTAGCCGCCCATCTGCAGGTCCTTCATGACGCGGCTCACCATCTCCCTCGAGGCGCCGATCATCTTGGCGATGTCCTGCTTGGGCAGCCGCTTGGTGACGATCTTTTCGCCGTCGACGTTCTCGGACATGTCGAGGAGCAGCCGCGCCACGCGGCCGTAGACGTCGAGCAGCGCGAGGCTGCCGATCTTGCGGTCGGCCTCGCGCAGGCGGCGCACCAGTCCGCGCATCACCGCCATCGCCATGTCGAAGTTCTCGGCCAGGCATTTCTTGAAGTCGCGCTTGGCGATGTAGAGGAGCTCGCAGGGCTCGATCGCCACCACGGTGGCCGAGCGCGGCTCGTCGTCGATCAGGCCCATCTCGCCGAAGAACTCGCCCGGTCCGAGGATGGTCAGGATCACTTCCTTGCCCTCGGCGTCGCTCATCATCACCTTGAGCCGGCCGGAAAGCACGATGTAGAGCGAGTCGGTCGGATCGCCGCCGGTCATCACGGTGGTCGAGCGCGAGACGCTCTTGCGGGCCACCATGCTGGTGAGGGTGCGCAGCGCGTCTTCGGGAAAGCTGGAAAACAGCGGGACTGCCTTCAGGACCGCTGTGGAGACTGTTGTTGTCATGGCCACGGTTTTTTGTACCTCCCTTTGCGAGAATTATGGTAGCAGAACTCCCTCGGCGCTTCCGGAGTGTTGCGCAGCCGCGTCACCTATAATCGGCCACTCATCCGGAAAATCCCGCCACTCATCCGAATTTGACGTTTTCGCAAAGCAAATGCCTACGCGCCACGCCCGCTTGCTGATCCTCGGCTCAGGCCCGGCGGGCTACACCGCCGCCGTGTACGCGGCGCGCGCCAACCTGCGCCCGGTGCTGCTGACCGGGATCGCGCAGGGCGGCCAGCTCATGACGACCACCGACGTCGACAACTGGCCGGCGGACGCCGACGGCGTGCAGGGGCCGGACCTGATGCAGCGCTTCCAGAAGCACGCCGAGCGCTTCGAAACCGAAGTCGTCAACGACCACATCCACAAGGTCCACCTCGAGCGCCGGCCGTTTCTCCTCGAGGGCGACGCCGGCCAGTACACCTGCGATGCGCTCGTGATCGCGACCGGGGCCACGGCGAAATACCTCGGGCTGCCGTCGGAGCAGAAGTTCATGGGACGCGGCGTCTCGGCCTGCGCCACCTGCGACGGATTCTTCTACAAAGGAGAGGACGTCGTGGTGGTCGGCGGCGGCAACACGGCCGTGGAGGAAACGCTCTACCTCGCGAACATCTGCCGCAGCGTGGCCCTGGTTCACCGGCGCGACAAGTTCCGCGCCGAGAAGATCATGGTCGACAAGCTGATGCAGCGCGTGAAGGACGGCAAGGTCAGGCTGGTGCTCGACGCGGTGGTGGACGATGTGCTGGGCGACGCGACCGGCGTCACCGGCGTGCGCCTGCGCAAGCTCAAGTCGGGCGAGCGCGAGAACCTCGCCGCCAAGGGCTTCTTCGTCGCCATCGGCCACACGCCGAACACGGAGCTCTTCGCGGGCCAGCTCGAGATGGAGAACGGCTACATCGTCACCCGCGGGGGACGCGAGGGGCTCGCCACTGCGACCAGCGTGAACGGCGTGTTCGCCGCCGGCGACGTCCAGGACCATGTCTATCGCCAAGCGGTGACGAGCGCGGGGACCGGCTGCATGGCGGCGCTCGACGCGGAGAAGTACCTCGATGCGCTCGCCGCCTGAGCCGGAGGCGAAAGTGGGAGGCGACGACGAGTTCCGGCGCGCGACTCGGGATGTCCAGCCGCTGCGCGCGCCGCGCCGGCAGAGGCTAGCGCCAGCGCCCGCCGCGCCGGTTCCGGTGCAGACCCGGCGCGACGAGCGCGCGGCGCTCGCAGAATCGCTCGCCGGCCCGCGCTCGATCGACGACGCGATCGACTCGGGCGAGGAGCTCGCGTTCCTGCGCGACGGGCTCTCGCGCCAGGTGTTGCGCAAGCTGCGGCGCGGGCAGTGGGTGGTGCAGGACGAGCTCGACCTGCACGGCATGAACCGGGTTCAAGCGGCGCACGCGGTGGGAGAGTTCCTGCGCCGCTGCCGTGCGCGGCATTTCCGCTGCGTGCGCATCGTGCACGGCAAGGGCCTGGGCTCGCGCAACCGCGAGCCGGTTCTCAAGGGAAAGCTCCGGAAGTGGCTCGCGCTGCGCGACGAGGTGCTGGCGTTCTGCCAGGCGCCGGCGACCCAGGGCGGCGGCGGCGCGCTTTTGCTGCTGCTTAAATCTTCTTAGACCGCAGCTTCGTTGGTCTCACCGGTGCGGATGCGCACGACGTGCTCGACCGAGGTGACGAAGATCTTGCCGTCGCCGATCTTGCCGGTGCGCGCGGACTTCACGATGGCGTCGATCGCGCTCTCGACCTGGTTGTTCGCGACCACCACCTCGATCTTCACCTTGGGCAGGAAATCGACCACGTACTCGGCGCCGCGGTACAGCTCGGTGTGCCCTTTCTGCCGGCCGAATCCCTTCACTTCCGTGACCGTGAGCCCCGTTACGCCGACTTCGGACAGCGCCTCGCGCACTTCATCGAGCTTGAACGGCTTGACGATGGCTTCGATCTTCTTCATGACCGGTTCTCCCTGGGTTGCGAGATCATTGTAACGTGGAAAGCTTTGAAGTCGTCGAATCCCTTGCCGGCGTCGACCCGGCGGAATGGAACGAGCTTGCCGGCCCCCAGCCTTTCGTGCGCCACGAATTCCTTTCGGCGCTCGTCGAGTGCGGTTGCGCCGCCGCGCGCAGCGGCTGGCTGCCGCAGTTCCTGCTCCTGCGCCGCTCCGGTGCGCTCGTCGGGGCGATGCCCATGTTCGCCAAGTCCCATTCCTACGGCGAGTACGTGTTCGACTGGGCGTGGGCCGACGCCCACGAGCGGCACGGCGTTCAGTACTACCCCAAGCTCGTCGCCGCCGTCCCGTTTACGCCGGTCCGCGGCCGCAGGGTCCTCGCCGCCGGCGCGGCCGAGCGGCGCAGCCTGATCCGCGCCGCGCTCGAGCTCGCCCGCCAGAGCTCTTCGCTGCACGTCCTCTTCCCGATGGAGGACGAGGCCCGGCTCATGCACGAGCGCGGCATGCTCCTGCGGCGCACGGTGCAGTTCCACTGGAGGAACGACGGCTACCGCGACTTCGAGGACTTCCTCGCGCGCCTCAGCCACGCGCGGCGCAAGAACATCCGGCAGGAGCGGCGCCGGGTGGCCGAGGCCGGGGTGCGGCTGCGCTGGCTCGAGGCAAGCGCGATCGAGCGGCGCCACTGGGAGTTCTTCAACCGCTGCTACCGCTCGACCTACGCCGCGCATCGCTCGAGCCCGTATCTGAATCTGGAGTTCTTCGTGCGCATCGGCGCGAGGCTGCCCGAGAGCCTCGCGATGGTGCTCGCAGAGCGCGCGGGGCGGCCGATCGCCTCGGCGCTTTTTCTCAGAGATGCGGCAACCCTGTATGGGCGCTACTGGGGCGCGATCGAGCACGTGCCGCTGTTGCACTTCGAGTGCTGCTATTACCAGCCGATCGAGTTCGCGATCGGCCGCGGCCTCGAGGTGTTCGAGGGCGGCGCGCAGGGCGAGCACAAGCTGTTCCGCGGACTGATGCCGGTGGAAACGCTGTCGGCGCACTGGCTGGCGCATGCGCGCTTCTCGCGCGCGGTCGAGGCCTTCCTCGAGCGCGAGGGCGCCGGCGTGCAGCGCTACGTCGACGAGCTGTGCGACCATAGCCCTTTCAAGGCGTAGGAGAACGCGATGCGGCTCACCAACAAGCTGGCCATCATCACCGGAGCGGGCTCCGGGTTCGGCGCCGGCATCGCGCGCCGCTTCGCCGAGGAAGGCTGCCGCGTGGTCGTGAACGACATCGACGCGAAGAGCGGCGAGCGCGTGGCGAAGGAGATCCACGGCACTTTCATCCAGGCCGACGTCACCAAGGGCGCCGACTGGGCCCGGCTGGTGCGCGCCGCGGGCCCGGCGCTCGACATCGTGGTGAACAACGCCGGCTGGACGCACCGGAACAAGCCCTACGTCGAGGTTACGGAAGCGGAGTTCGACAAGGTCTACGCGGTCAACGTGAAGAGCGTCTATCTTTCGGCACTGCACGCCGTGCCGGTGCTCAGGAGCCGCGGCGGCGGCTGCTTCGTGAACATCGCCTCGACCGCCGGCATCCGCCCGCGCCCGGGCCTCACGGTCTACAACAGCTCGAAGGCGGCGGTGATCCTCATGTCCAAATCGATGGCGGCGGAGTTCGGCCCCGACAAGATCCGGGTGAACTGCGTGAACCCGGTGTTCAGCCCCGATACCAGCCTGTCGGCCGAGTTCGCCGGCGGCGCGGTGACCGACGAGGCGAAGAAGAAATTTCTCGCCACGATCCCGCTCGGAAGGTTCTCGACGCCGCTCGACGTCGCCAACGCCTGCTTGTACCTCGCCTCGGACGAGGCGAGCCTCGTGAGCGGCGTCTGCGTCGAGGTCGACGGCGCGCGCTGCGTCTAAACTCTTTTTAGACCCCCAAGCAGGGCCGCGACCTGCGGCTGCTTGCGCTTGCCCTTTTGCTGCGGTTCGGCGGCCTTCGGCGCTTCGGGCGCAGCGGCGGCAGGCTCGTAGGGCTTCGAGAAGATCGGGTCGGCGCCTGCCTTCTTCGGCTCCGCTTGCCTGCGCTTTTCGGGCTCGTCCTTCCTGCGCTTTCGCGGCTCGTCGCCCATGATGGCGGCGACCGTTGCACCGCTCGGGTGGAAACCCGGAACCAGCGCCCGCTCGATGCGCTGCTTGATCAGGCGCTCGACCGCGGCGATCGCGTCCATGTCCTCCGGCGCGACCAGCGAGATCGCCTCGCCAGGTAGTCCGGCACGCCCGGTGCGTCCGCAGCGGTGCACGTAGTCCTCCGGCGAATGCGGCACGTCGAAGTTGATGACCTGCGGCAGCCCCTCGATGTCCAGCCCGCGCGAGGCGACGTCGGTGGCGACGAGCACCGAGGTCTTTCCGGCCTTGAAGTCCTCGAGCGCGGCCTCGCGCTCGGCCTGCGACTTGTCGCCGTGGATGGCGTCGGCGTGGATGTGGTCGCGCCTGAGCTGGTGGGCGAGACGGTTCGCTCCGATACGGGTGCCGGTAAAGACCAGCACCTGCTTGAGGCCGCGCGTCTGGATCAGATAAGCGAGGAGCTCGCGCTTCTTCTCGCGCGCGACGAGGTGCAGCACGTGCGTGACCAGCTCGGCGGCGGCGTTGCGCGCCGCGACCTGCACTTCGGCCGGGTTGCGCAGCAGCGCCTTGACCAGGTTGCGGATCTCGTCCGGGAAGGTCGCCGAGAACAGCAGGTTCTGCCGCTGCGCGGGAAGGAGCGCGATGATCCGCTTGATGTCGGGCAGGAACCCCATGTCGAGCATCCGGTCGGCTTCGTCGAGCACCAGGATCGAGACCTGGTTGAACATGACCGTCTTGTTCTGCGCGTGGTCGAGGAGCCGACCCGGCGTCGCGACCAGGATCTCCACCCCTTTGCGCAGCTGCTCGATCTGCGCGTTCATGTCGACGCCGCCGTAGACCACGGTGCTCCGAAGCGGGACGTGCTTTCCGTAGTCCCGGAAGCTCTCGGCCACCTGGACCGCCAGCTCGCGCGTCGGCGTGAGGACCAGCGCCCGGACCGGGTGGCGCGCGGGCGACGCCGATGCGCTGGCGTGCACCGAAAGCCGCTGCAGGATCGGCAGCGCGAAAGCCGCGGTCTTGCCGGTGCCGGTTTGCGCGCCCGCCATGAGGTCGCGCTGCGCGAGCACCAGCGGAATGGACTGTTCCTGAACCGGGGTCGGCTTCTCGTAGCCAAGCTCCGCGACCGCACGCGCGAGGGGCTCGATCAGGCCTAGTTGTTCAAATGCAGAAGCGATAGGCTTGAATTATAGGTCAATTCAACGTGCGGGCCGGGCGCTCGCTGGGCTCTTCGGGCCCGATGCCCGGGAGCTTGAGCTCCATGTCCCAGTCGCTTTTCTTGACCGCGGCCTGCAGCAGGCGGCAAAGCGAGTGCAGCAGCACCGAATCGAAGCTCAGCGTGACGCCCTGGCCGTCGGAAGGATGCAAGGCGACGACGGGCTGACCGCTGCGGTCGTGGCCGGTCTGGATGCGGGCGAGAAGGAGCGGCGTCTCGCCAAGCGGGCGCGCGCTGTCGCCCGCGTCGTACGGCTTGGAGAAATCCGCCTTCGACACCGCGTACTCGTGCTCGAGACCGAGCAGGGCCTTGCGCGCCTCCGGGCTGGCCTGGGTGCGGATTCGCGGGCTCGCCTCTTCCGCCAGCTTCACCAGGAGCGGCCACAGGAGCTTCACGAAGCGCCGCGTGAGCGCGAGGCGCAGCTCCACGCTCTCGCTCGTCGCCACCATCATCAGCAGGCGATCCTGCTCGGCGTCGTAGTCGACTTTGAGCTGATGCAGGCGCATGGAAGAATAGTATATGGCCCGGCTGCGCGAAGCGAGCGCGCCCGCTGATGTCGGGGCAGTGCGCGCGCTTTTTGCCGAGTACGCGCGCGGCGTGGACGAGCCTCGCTGCTTCAACGGCCTCGAGCGGGAGCTGGCCGAGCTGCCGCAGGCCTATTTGGCGTTGTTCATTGCCGAGGAGAACGGTCGGGCTGCGGGCTGCGTCGGCCTGCGCGAGCTCGATCGCGGCACCGCCGAGATGAAGCGACTGTACGTACGCGCCCCTTTCCGTGGGCTTGGAATCGGACGGGCGCTCGCCGAGGCAGCGATCGGCGCCGCGCGCGACGCCGGTTACAGGCGCATCGTGCTCGACACGCTGCCGAAAATGAGCGAGGCGCACGCCCTCTATCGGAGCCTCGGTTTCAGCGAAGTCCAGCCCTACCTCGCCGAGCCGACTCCCGGGGCGAGCTGCTTCGAGCGCAGGCTCTAACTCGACCTGATTTTCTCCACCAGGCGGGTAGTGGAGCGCTCGTGCTCGAACGGGATCGACAGCACCCGTCCGCCTCGCGCGAGCACGTGGGCGGCGCCGGCGATGCGCTCCACCGGCCAGTCGCCGCCCTTCACCAGGACCTCGGGGCGGGACGCGGCGACCAGCGCCTCGGGCGTGTCTTCGTCGAACCAGGTGACGGCGTCCACCGCGGACAGCGCGGCGACCAGGGCGAGCCGGTCTTCGAGCGGGTTGATCGGACGCTCGGCGCCCTTTCCGAGCCGCCTGGCGGAGGCATCGCTGTTCAGCGCCACGAGCAGCGCCGCGCCCAGCTCGCGCGCGCGGGCGAGGTACGTCACATGGCCGCGATGCAGGATGTCGAATACGCCGTTGGTGAACACCAGCGGCCGGGCAAGCTCACCGCTCCAGCGCGCGAGGTGCTCGGGCGAGCGGATCTTGCCTTCGAAGGCAGGCGGCCTCACTTCGCAGGGCAGACGCCATCGCCCGTCTTGCAGAGGTCGAAGATCCGCACCACCTTGACCACGCCCCCGGTGTTGCGGGCGACCTCGACGGCGTCGTTCGCCTCCTGCTCGGTGACGATGCCCATCAGGTAGACCACGCCCGCCTCGGTGACGACCTTCACGTGGATCGGGTTCACCTTGTTGCTGTCGAGCAGGCGCCCCTTCACCTTGGTGGTGATGTAAGAGTCGTTGGCCCGGGCGCTCATCGAAGAAGGCGCTCCCACCTGCAGCTCGTTGGTGATGTTGCGCACGTTGTTGCCCGCGCCTTGCGCGAGCTTCTCGATCTCGGTCTTCCTGGCGTCCTCGGGCACCTCGCCGGTAAGCAGGATGGAGCGGTTGAACGAAGTGACGTTCACGTGCGTGTTGTCGCCGAAGCGCTCGCGCACTCCGCGGCTTACCCGCGTTTCGAGATTGTCGTCGTCGATCATGGTGCCCGAGGTGCGGCGGTCCTCGGCCACGCCATAGGTGAGCGCGCCGGCGCCGACGATGGCAGCCGGGCAGCCCGACAGCAGCGATACGGAAACGAGGGTGAACAGCGCGGCGAGCAGTCTCATGCGGGGTTCTGGAAGAGCTGGAAGTCGATGCCGTCGCACAGGCAATGCAGCGCAAGCAGATGCACTTCCTGGATGCGCGCGGTGCGCTTGTGCGGCACGCAGATGTTCACGTCTTCGGCCGAGATCAGGGCGGCCATCTTGCCGCCGCCTGCGCCGGTCAGCGCCACTACGCGCACGCCGAGCTCGTGCGCCGCCTGGATGGCGGCCACCACGTTGCGCGAGTTGCCGCTGGTGGAGATGGCGAGCAGCGCGTCGCCGCGCCTGCCGATGCCCTGCACCTGCTTGGAGAAGATCTGCTCGTAGGCGTAGTCGTTGGCGATCGAGGTCAGCGTCGAGGTATCGGTCGTCAACGCCACCGCGGCCAGCGGCGCGCGCTCGATCTCGAAGCGGTTGATGAGCTCCGCGGCGAAGTGCTGCGCGTCGGCGGCCGAGCCGCCGTTGCCGCAGGCGAGCACCTTGCCGCCGCGCTTCAGGGTTTCGGCAAGCAGTGCGCTCGCCCGTGCGATGGGCCCGGTGAGCGAGCGCGCGGCCTCGAGCTTGAGCTGCGCGCTCTCGGCGAACTGCGCGCTCACGCGTGCCGACAGTGCGGCGGAAAGAGTATCGTTCACGGCGCCGGATTTTACACCGTCACTCGACGAACACCTCGATCTCGATGCGCCGGGCGGGATTCGGGTGCGGCGCGAGGCGGCTGATGCGCGCCCGCAGCGGCGCGCCCCGATCGAGGCCCCAGGCGAGCGTGGCATTGTCGCGCCTCGGCACGTACCCGAGCTTGCGGCCGCGCCAGGTCACCGCGATCGCGTTGGGGTCGTGCGGATTGTCCGGCTCGCGCTCCAGCCCGAGGGCGTCACCCACACGCAGCTCGTGCCACACCTCCTCGGCGGCGTGGTAGCGGAAGCCGGCGAGCGGCGCGCTCTGGACCAGCAGCCGCACGCCGCCGGGCGCATCCTGCGCGGGAGCGCCGGCGGCAACGGCGAGCGCGAGCAGGAACAGCACGGACTTATTCGCCAAACGCATTGCGGATCCACTTGATGTCGCCCGCCGGGCCGTCCACCAGGAAGACGTCGAAGCGGCACTCGGCCTCCGGCCTGCGCGAGAGGTAGAGCCGCGCCGCCGCCACGAGCCGGGCGCGCTTCGCCCCGGTGACGCTTTCGCCCGCGCCGCCGTAGGCGAACGCGCGCCTCATGCGCACCTCGGCGAACACCAGCACGCCGCGCTCCTCGGCGATGAGGTCGATTTCCCCGAGGCGGCAGCGCCAGTTGCGCTCGACGAGCAGCAGACCGGAGCCCCGCATCAGCTCGGCACACCGGTCTTCGGCTCGCGCCCCTGCGCGGTTCATGGCAGGCTTAACGGCACGGCCCAGCCAAGGTTTACTCCGAATGTCCGGGACCCTCTACGTTGTCGCCACACCGATCGGCAACCTCGCCGACGCGAGTCCGCGCGCGCTCGAGGTGCTGCGCGCCGCCGACCTCGTGGCGTGCGAGGACACGCGCACGACCCGCACGCTGCTGGCGCGCTACGGCATCGATACGCCGACCGTCGCGCTGCATCAGCACAACGAGCGCGCCGCCTCGGGCAAGCTTCTGAATCTCCTCAAGGAAGGCAAGAACCTGGCGCTCGTGAGCGACGCCGGCACGCCGACGCTGTCCGACCCCGGCGCGCTGCTGGTCGAAGCTGCGCACCGCGCGGGCGTCAAGGTGAGCCCGGTGCCAGGTCCGAATGCCGCAGCCGCGGCTTTTTCGGCGGCGGGCTTCGCCGCCGACCGCTTTTTGTTCGCGGGCTTCCTGCCCGCCTCCGCCACCGCCCGCAGGAAGGCCCTCGAAGCGCTGGAAGTCGACTGTCCGCTGATCCTGTACGAGGCCCCGCACCGGATCGCGGAGACCGTGCAGGACCTCGCCGGGCGCTTCGGGCCCGAGCGCGAGATCGCGATCGGCCGCGAGCTCACGAAGAAATTCGAAGAGACGGCCCGAATGAAGCTCGGTGAGGTCGCCGGCTGGCTGAGCGCCGAGCCGAAACGCATGCAAGGCGAATTCGTCCTGGTCGTCGCCGCGGGCCAGCCGAATACGCCGCAGGCGGCAGACGCGGATCGGATTCTCGAGGCGCTGCTCGAGGTCATGGCGCCGAGCGAGGCAGCCAAGCTCGCGGCGCGGATCACCGGGCTTCCCAGGCGCTCGCTCTATCAGAAGGCGCTACAGCGATCGAAGTAAAATCGAATCGATGGATCGCCTCACGCTGAAGCGGCCCGACGACTGCCACCTGCACCTGCGCGACGGCCCGGCGATGGCGTCGGTGCTCGCCGATGCCGCGCGCCAGTTCGCGCGCGCCATCGTCATGCCGAACCTGAAGCCGCCGGTGCGCTCCACCTACGAAGCGCTCGACTACCGCGAACGGATCCTCGCGGCGCTGCCCGAGGGCGCGTCATTCGAGCCTCTGATGACGCTCTATCTCACCGACGACACCCCGCCGGAGGAGATCGCCCGCGCCAGGCTCTCGGGTCGGGTGCACGGGGTCAAGCTCTACCCGGCCGGCGCCACCACCCACTCGGATGCCGGGGTGACGCGCCTGTCGCGCTGCTTTCGCACCCTCGAGAAGATGGAGGAGCTCGGCGTGCCTCTGCTCATCCACGGCGAATCGACCGATCCGGCGATCGACGTGTTCGACCGGGAAAAGGCCTTCATCGAGGAAGTGCTCGGCCCCACGGTCGATCGCTTCGGCGGCCTGAAGGTCGTGCTCGAGCACATCACCACGCGGGAAGCGGTGCAATACGTGGAAGTCACGGGGCCGAACGTGGCGGCGACGATCACTGCGCACCATCTGCTCATGAACCGCAATGCGCTTTTCATGGGCGGCATCCGGCCGCACCACTATTGCCTGCCGGTGCTCAAGCGCGAGGAGCACCGAGAGGCGCTGATCGAGGCGGCGACGTCCGGCAATCCGAAGTTCTTCCTCGGCACCGACAGCGCGCCGCATCCGCGGGGCGACAAGGAGGCGGCCTGCGGCTGCGCCGGCGTCTATACCGGCCACGCGGCGCTCGAGCTCTACGCGGTCGCCTTCGACGAGGCCGACGCGCTCGGGCGCCTGGAGGGCTTTGCGAGCGAGTTCGGCGCCAAGTTCTACGGGCTGTCGCCGAACGAAGGCACCGTCACCCTCGCGCGCAAGGAGTGGACCGTGCCGCAGCGGCTGAAGTTCGGGGATGCCGAGCTGGTTCCGCTGCGCGCCGGAGAGACGCTGCCCTGGAAGCTCCTCTAGCCCACCCGGTCTTCGACCCGGTGCGCCCCTGGCTGGAGCGGCTGGGGTCTGACCGCTCGCTTGATCACTTGAACTTCCTTTCAAAAGAACAAGATCTCAAAACGGCGAGCGGACGCCCGGTGCGGTTCGTGCCGCCCGGGCCCTCCGATCCTTACTACGAGGTCCAGCTTTACGAGACCGGCCAGGTCCAATCGCGCGCGGGCAACCTGCACGATCTGTTCAACGCGCTCGCCTGGCTCGCCTTTCCCAGGACGAAGGCGCTGATCAACGCGCTGCACGCCGAGGAAATCCCGCGCGAGGACGGCCGCCGCGGCCGCCGGCGCGACCTCCTCACGCTGCTCGACGAAGGCGGCGCGATCGTCCATTGCGACGACGCCGAGCTCATCGCGCTCACGCGCGGCTTCCGCTGGAAGGCGCTGTTCTGGGAGCAGCGTGCCCGGGTGCAGCGCTGCATGCGGTTCCGGGTGCTCGGCCACGCGACGCTCGAGCAGGCGCTGAAGCCCTGGCCGGGCATCGCATGCAAGGCGATTTTCGTCCCGTTCGACGCGGATGCGGACGCTGCGGCGCACGCCTGGCTCGCCGCGCTCGAGCCCGATGCGAACCCGCGCGCGATTCCGCCGCTGCCGATCTTCGGCTATCCCGGCTGGATGCCCGGCAGCGAGCACTCCGTGTTCTACGACGACAGCCGTTACTTCAGGGAAAGACGGGATATGGTCGCACCTGCCCCGCGGGCAGCGCCTCGGGATGGCGCGCGTTGACGACCTTACGGATGTCGTCGACCGCGTCGTAGGGCACGTCCACCATCAGCAGCAATTTGCCCGCCTCGATCTCGCGCTGGAACTGGCGCAGCTTCGAGTTCGGCACGGACGCGCCGACCATGCTCGCCACCCACGCCCCGAGCAGGGCGCCGACCAGCACCGCGACGAAGAACCAGAGCCGATGCGGCTGCGTCCCCTCGATCGGATTCAGCACGATCAACGCGCCAAGCGCAGCGCCGCCGAGCGCGCCCAGGCCGAGCCCGACGCCGGCGCCGTGGAGGCAATCGGTCTTGATGAGATAGCCGGCCTCGTGCAGCTCGGCAAGATGGGTGCCGCGCTTCGCGAGAAAATGCATGTGACGGTCCTCCACGCGGGCGAGCAGCAGGTCGTCGGCCGTGCGGCGCGCGCTTTCGACGTCGGGAAGGAGAAAATAGAGGCGCCTGCGCATTAGAATCACCTCCGGTATCGGTTGCAGGCTTCTTAGGTTCCGCCTGCGGCGGTAAAATTGCAACGGGAGTCGGCCAGGCAGCCGCTGTGTGTCGTTCATTCGACCACAGAGGAAAGTCCGGGCTCCGCAGAGCGGGATGCAGGGTAACGCCCTGGCGCGGCGACGCGACGAAGAGGGCCACAGAGACGAGTCCCCGGCCTCAAAAACCGGGGGGTGAAACGCGGCAACCTCCATCCGGAGCAACACCAAATAGGCAAGCGCAGTGTGAATAAAATCACGCAGTGCGCGAAGCGCACTTCAGGCCGGCTCGGCCGAGCTTGCGGGTAGGTGGCTAGAGCCGTGACGCAAGTCACGGCCCAGAGGAATGGCTGCCGGCGCGGACCGGGGCGACCCGGCCCGCGGGCACAGAACCCGGCTTACCGGCCGGCTCCCATTGGTACCGAAGTCCCATTGCCACTCTCATCGTCGGCGGATAATCTCGCGAGCCATGCAAGACAGGCTCAACCGGAACGACGTCACGAACCGCGTCAACGTGGAGGATCCGCAACGCGTGCGCGATGCGGTGGTGACGCTCCTCGCTGCGCGTTTTCCGGGCAGCGATTTCACCGCTCTGGCACGCGCGTTCGACGATCTGCAGGCGCTGTTCGAGGGCCGCTTCCCGGGCTACCTCGCCTGCGACACGCTTTATCACGACGTGCGCCACACGCTCGACATGACGCTCGCGATGGCGCGCCTGATCGACGGCCACGAGCGCGTGTGCGCGCCGAGCGAGCGCCTGGGAGCGCGCCGCGCCGCGCTCGGCGTCCTGGTCGCGATGCTGCACGACACCGGGTATCTGCGGCGCTCGAGCGAAAGCGACGTCGCGAACGGCGCCGTCTTCACCAAAGTGCACGTGACTCGCAGCGCCGAGTTCGCCGCCGCCTATTTGCCGCAGATCGGCTTCGGCGCCGAGGCCGAGCTCGCCGCACGGCTGGTGCATTTCACCGGCTACGAGATGGACCTCGACCAGATCCAGATCGGCGAGCCGCGCGACCGCCTGCTCGGCTGGATGGTCGGCACCGCCGATCTCATCGGGCAGATGTCCGACCGCATGTACCTGGAGAAATGCCGCGATTTCCTCTATGCCGAGTTCGTGTGGGCCAACATCGCGCGCGAGACGTCGGCCGACGGGCGCGAGGTGGTGCGCTACGCCTCGGCGGCGGATCTCATGGTCAAGACGCCCGGCTTCTACGAGCACGTGGCGCGCGCCCGCATCGAGAAGAAGCTCGGCCGCGCCGACCGCTTCGCCGAGGCGCATTTCGCCGGCCCGAACCCCTACCAGTCGGAGATCGAGCGCAACATCGGGTTTCTCAGGCAGCTCCTCGAGGCGGCGGAGCTCGGCCGCCTGCGGCGCCTGTGCTACTCGCTTTCCACTACGCCAGTTTCCCGCCCAGCCAGCGCGCTGTCCGCATAAGCCGCGCGTCGAAGCCTCTGCGGCCGACGAGCTGAGCGCCGAGCGGAAGCCCGCCCGCACCCTGCATCAGCGGCAGCGACAGCGCCGGCATCCCCAGCAGCGTCCAGAGCGTGCAGAAGCGCGGGTCGCCGGTCGAACCGAGCCCCTTGGGCGCGACTCCCGGCGCGGCCGGCGTCAGGATCGCGTCGTATCGCTCCAGGAAGAGCTCGTCGAGGCTCGCCACGACCGGGGCGACCGCGCCGAGCGCGCGCTTGTAGTCGACCGCGCGCACTTCGCGGCCGCGCTCGATCAGCGAGCGCAGCTGCGGCGAGAGCCTGTCGCGCCCCTGCTCCCACTCGCGCTCGAAGCTCGCCGCCATGTCGACTTCCATGATGGTCTTGTGCCAGTCCCACGCCGCGGCGGCCGAAGGAAAAAGGTCGACCTCCTCGACGCGCTCGCCGAGCGCCTCGACCAGCTCGCCGAAGGCGTCCTTCGCCTCGGGGTCCACTCGGTCCCAGTGCGGCGTCTTGATGAAGGCGAGCATCGGCTCGATCGGCGGCTCTTCGCGCGAAATCTGCTGAAACGGGACCCGTGACCGCGGGCGGGTATCCGGATCGTCCTCGTGGTAGCCGGCAAGCTCCTCGGCAAGGAGCGCGATGTCGTCGAGCGACCTCGCGAAGAGGCCCACATGGTCGAGCGTCCGCGAGAGCTGCAGGATTCCGCTGCGGGGAATCAGCCCGTGCGTCGGCTTGAAGCCGAACACACCGCAGAACGCGGCGGGGCGGATCACCGAGCCGTTGGTCTGGCTGCCGAGCGCGAGGGGCACCATGCTCGCGGCGACCGCAGCCGCGGAGCCGCTCGACGAGCCGCCGGGCGTGTGCTCGGGGTTCCACGGGTTGCGCGTCTTGCCGGGCGAGTAATAGGCGCACTCGGTGCTGACCGTCTTGCCCAGGATGACCGCCCCGGCCGCGCGCAGCATGGACACCACCGCGGCGTCCGCGCGCGGCGTGCGCCCCTTGTGCAGCGCGCAGCCGTTCTCGGTCGGCATGTCGGCGGTGTCGATGATGTCCTTCAGCCCGACCGGCAACCCGTGCAGCGGGCCGATCGGCTCGCCGGAGCGCTTGCGCGCATCCGCGGCGCGCGCCTGCGCGAGCGCATGATCCTCGTCGAGGAAGGTCCAAGCCTGCACCTTGGGCTCGACGTCGCGGATGCGCTCGAGGCAGGACTGCACCAGCTCTTCCGAGGTGAGCAGGCCCTGCTGGATCTTGCGCGCAGCCTCGCTAGCGGTAAAGGCTGCGGGCGAGCCCTCGCTCATATCGCGCGCTCAGCCGCCGCCGTAGAGGAAGTTCGGCAGCCACAGCGTCATGCCCGGCCAGACGTACATGAATACCAGGCACAGGATGACGATCAGCATGTACGGCATCATGCCGGCGAAGATCTGGTTCAGCGTGACGTGCTTGGGCGCCACACCCTTCAGGTAGAAGGCCGACATGGCCACGGGCGGCGAGAGGAACGCGGCCTGGAGGTTCACCGCCACCATGGTGGCGAAGAGCACGGGGTCGACCTGGAAATGCGTGAGCAGCGGGATGAAGATCGGCACGAAAATGACGATGATCTCCGTCCACTCGAGCGGCCATCCCAGCAGGAAAATGATCGCTTGCGAGAGGATGAGGAACTGCAGCGGCGAAAGCTGGAAGCTCAGCACCCATTTTTCGATGAGCTGCTGGCCACCGTGGAGGGCGAACACCGCCGAGAAAAGCGCCGAGCCTACGAACAGCCAGCACACCATCGCGGTGGTCTTCGCGGTGAGGAACGTGGATTCGAGGATGTTGCGCTTGAGCACCTTGGCGGTCAGGAGATCCCACGCCCACGGCACCGCAGTGCCGGCGAACACCGCGCCGAGCGACCCCGACACGATGAGCGTGACTAGGTCGGCGCGCATCGATCCCAGCCCCAGCCCGATCAGCAGGCCGGCGAGGCTCGACCAGAGCGTGCGCTTCGGGTATTTCGCGAACCCCGCCAGGTAGAGCGCGCCCACCGCGCCTACGCCCGCGGACTCGGAGGCCGTGGTGATGCCGAAGAGGATGACCGCGAGCACGACGAACGTGAGCACGCCGAGCGGCACGACGGAGTCCTCGAGCATCTTCAGGATCTCGAGCTGCTCGCCGTCCATGCGTGCGTAGTAGACCGCCAGGACCAGCAGCGTGAGCGCCGCGAAGCCCCAGAACCACGCATAGAAGCTCTCGGGAATCTGGCCCACGCCTTCCTGCGCGCCCGCTTGCGCCAGCCCGCCCACCTCGGTCGGCGCACCTTCCTTCTCGGGTACGCCCTCCGCGGCCACATCGCTCTCGGCAGCGCCGAGCTCCTGCGTCTTTTCCTCGCCTTCCGCGGCCGGCGGTTCCGCCAGGGCGCCGGGGGCCTTCGTCTCCTCGGCAGGCGCCGGGGTCGCCACGCTCGAGACGGGCGTCGGCGGCGCCGCCTCGGGTGCGTTATGAATGACGACGTACCACCAGGCGGCGGCGAAGAGCACGATCGACATGAAAGCCGGCACGAGAAGCGCAAGCGCGTTCTTCACAATCAGCCAATAGCCGACCGGCTTGCCGTCGGGCGCGCGGGCCGCCGCGAGAACCGACGGTCTCACGACGGCGCCGAGGAGGCTAACAAAGACGCGCCTGGCCGGCCCGCGCTCGAGCTTCTGCAGCCATTCGGGCACCGGTACCCGGTACTTGTCCGCGGGCAGCTTCGGCGCGATCTTCGGATTGAGCAGCGCCCAGCCGATGATGTAGACGAGGTAGAGGAAGGTAAGGAAGAAACCGGGCAGCATCGCCGCCGCGTAGAGCTTCACGATCGACTGGCCGGCGACCGCCGCGTAGACGATCAGCATGACCGACGGCGGAATCAGGATGCCGAGCGTGCCGCCCGCGGTGATCACGCCGGAAGCGAGACGCACGTCGTAACCCGCGTTGAGCATCGGGCGCATCGCGATGACGCCCATCAGCACGACCACCGCGCCCACGATACCGGAGGCGATCCCCCAGAACGCGCACACGAGCAGCGTGGTCACCGCGAGCGACGCGGGCAGCCGGCGGAAAGCGAGCTGCACGCTGAAGAACATCTTGTCCACCAGCGCTGCGCGCTCGATGATGTAGCCCATGAAGACGAACAGCGGGATCGAGAGCAGCGTCTCGTTGTTCATGCCGCCATAGGTTCTCTGCACGAACAGATCGAAGACCTTGTTGTCGAACCACGACTGGGACGGGTCGTAGAACGCGAGGAAGCCGAAGATCATCCCGAGGCCCATCATGGTGAAGGCGGTCGGGAAACCCATCATGATCGCCACGACGATCATGCCGAGCATGGTGAGCCCGAGTGCGGGATCGCTCATAGCTTGTCCTGCGTGCGGGTCTTGGCCGCTTCGTCGATGTGGTGAGCCTGCTCGATCGCCGTGCGGCGCGACTCTTCGTCGACGTATTCGCTATTCGCGAGCTGCTCTTCGACGACGTCGATCTCCTCGACGTCCGAGAGGCGCGCGGGCCAGACGCCGGTCTTGAGGCAGCGCACGCAGCGCACGATCTCGGCGATCCCCTGGATCATGACCAGCGCGCCGGCAATGGGAATCACGGTCTTGAACTGGTACACCGGCGGGCCCTCGGAAGTGACGTTCGAGTGCTCGTTGATGCGCCACGAATCGGCGGCGAACCCCCAGCCCGCGTAGATGAGCGCGATGATGCCGGGGATGAAGAACAGGAAGTAGAGCGCAAGGTCGAGCGCGGCCTGGGTGCGCGGCTTCATGTTGCTGTAGAGGAAATCGCCGCGCACGTGCGCGTCCTGCGACAGGGCGTACGCGCCGCACATCATGAAGAGCGTCCCGTAGAGCATCGAGTCGAGATCGAAGATCCAGGCCGTGGGCGCGTTCAGGATGTAGCGCTTGAACACCTCGACCGAGACCACGATCGTCAGGACCATGATCAGCCAGGCGAAGAGCTTGCCCGACCAGTCGCTAAACTGGTCGATCGCGCGAAGAAACCGTTCAGTCGTCATCGGAAAAAGAAACAGCCACCCGGCTCGCGCCGGATGGCTGGCTCCCGTTAGGGTTTATGGCTTTACGCCTTCTTCGCGGCAGGCTTGGCTGCACCCTTGCCAAAGTAGTGGTTGTACGCCATCTCGCGCCGCACGTTGGTGTCGAGATCCCACTTCACCACGCGCTCGGCGAATTTCTTCTGCGACTCGGCGATCTCGACGAAGAGCGCGTTGTCCTTGCGCTTGGCCGCGGCGGCGTCATAGGTCTCGAGCTGCTTGCGCAGGATCGAGTCAGGCGTCTTGTAGAAGCGCACCTTGTCCTTGGTCTGCATCTCGACGTAGTCCTTCGAATAGCGGTCGATCGACTTCCAGACCAGGTCGGCCGAGGCGGCATCGACCGCGTGCTCGAGGATCGCCTTGATCTTCTGCGGCAGCGCGTCGTATTTCGCCTTGTTGAACATGATCTCGAACTGCTCGGCGTTCTGGTGGTAGCTCTGCAGCATGCACACCTTGGAGACGTCCGGGAAGCCGAGCACGCGGTCGGAGGTGGCGTTGTTGAACTCGGCGCCGTCGAGGAGCCCCCGGTCGATCGCCGGGACGATCTCGCCACCCGGAAGCGCGTTGACCGCGGCGCCCATGCCGGTGAAGACATCGATCGAGATGCCGACGGTGCGGAATTTCATGCCCTTGAAGTCGTCGACCTTGGTGATCGGCTTCTTGTACCAGCCGAGCGGCTGCGTCCACATCGGCCCGTACGGGTACGAGACGACATTGGCGCCGATCGAGGCGTAGAGCTTCGTCAGCAGCTCCTTGCCGCCGCCGTAGCGATGCCAGGCGAGGAGCTGGTTCGCGTCCATGCCGAACCCGGGGCCCGAGCCCCACAGCGCGAGCGCGTTCTGCTTGCCGTAGTGATACACGAGCACGCCGTGACCGCCGTCGAGCGTGCCCTTGGTGACCGCGTCGAGCAGGCCGAACGCCGGCACGACCGCGCCGGCCGGCAGCACCTCGATCTTGAGGTCGCCGCCGGTCATGTCGTTCACCTTCTTCGCGTAGTCGAGCGCGTACTCATGGAAGATGTCCTTCTGCGGCCAGGTGCTCTGCCAGCGGAAGCTGATCGGGCCCTGCGCCTTGACGATCATCGGGAAACCGAGCGCTGCGCTGCCGGCCGCGGCACCCGCGGCGCCAGTCAGGAACTTGCGGCGCGAGGCTTGCGGCTTGTCTTGCTGGATGGTCATTGCTCCTCCTGCCTTACGTGAGAGTTATCTAGTGGGTGCCCGTCGCATTGTCTTGTCCCCCGGACGAGCTTGCGGCGGATTCTAGAACAGTCTGGAGCCGCCGTGTATTCCCGCGCCGTTATGCAAGCGCGGTTATCCCGGCTACCCGCCCCTTTCCCACCGCGTGCAGGCTTCGCGCACCACGTCGGCGAGCGAGCCCCGCGCGGCATGGCGGGCGCGCAGCCAAGCCGCATCCGAATCGCCGGCGCGCACGCCCGCGGCCAGCTCGTGGACCAGCGCGCCGCAGCCCAGGCGGGTCGCGTACGGGGCGATCTTCGCCATCGTCGCGAGAATGTCCTCGCCGATGGCTGTCTTGCGGCTGAGGTATGGATCGACCAGCGTGCCGCGCAGCCCGTAGCGGCAGGCCTCGAAGCGATTGAAGCTGTTTACGGTGTAGGTCGTGGGCGAGGGCTCGAGCGGCCGCGCCTCGAGATGCCAGGCGGCGAGCGCCTGGGCGTAGGCCGCCACGAGGGCCGCGCGGCGCACGGTGAGGGGGGTATCGCACACCCGGATCTCGACGGTCCCGTATTCGGGCTTGGGGCGGATGTCCCAGTAGAAATCCTTCATGCTCGCGACGATGCCGAAGCCCTTCATGCACATGAAGTATTCGACGAACCCGGCCCAGTCGCGCACGAACGGGATGTGGCCGGCCAGGGGAAAGGCGCTCACGGCCGTAAGGCGCGAAGACTGGAACCAGGTGTCCTCGCCCTGGTAGAAGGGCGACGCCGCCGAGAGCGCGATGAAGTGGGGCACGTAGCGCGTCAGCACGTGCGTGAGGAACACGGCTTCGTCGCCGCTCGGGCAGCCGATGTGGATGTGCTGCCCGAAGACGGTGAACTGCTTTGCGAGGTAGCCGTAGCGCTCGACCACGTGCATGAAGCGCTCGGTCGGGTAGATGCGGCGATCGGCCCAATCGTGGAACGGGTGCGAGCCGCCGCCGGCGATGCGCACGTTGAGCACCCCTGCTTCCCGCACTACGGCATCGCGGACGGTCTCCAATTCCTCCAGAAGGGTCAGCGCGCTCGCGTGCACGGAGCTGTTCAGCTCGACCATGCTCTCGGTGATCTCCGGCTTCACCGCGCCCGGGAGCTTGCGCTTGCCCAGGCGCCGCAGGAGCTCGTCGGCGTCGCGCGCCAGGTCGAAATCGTGCGGCCGCACGAGCTGCAGCTCGAGCTCGACCCCCAGGGTCAGCGGCGCCGACGCGGCGAAGGCAGTCTCATCCATCAGGGTGCGCCTCGCGCGCCCGGCGCAGCGCGAACTGGGTGGCGAGCGGGCCGAAGAGCTCGAGAATCACCACCGCGGACAGCACCACCGCGGAGAGCTCGCGCCCGAACGCAGGGTAGAGAAGCGTCGTGTCGCGCACCATCACGACTGCCGAGCCGGAGAGGGGAAGCAGGGCAAGCGCCAACAGGCCGGCGCCGCCGGGGCGGATGCCGGAGAGGGGTCCGAACCCGAGCAGCGCGAGGCCCTTGCCGAGGAAACGCATCAGGACGAGCGCGGCCACCGGCGCCGCGGCCGCGACGCTGAACGCCGAGAACTCGAGGCTCGCGCCGACCAGCACGAACAGGATCACGAAGAAGAGCTGCGAGCCGTGGCCGAAATGCACCGGCAGCACCGCGTAGCCGCGGTCGAGGTTGCGCGCCAGCATGCCGAGCGTCAGCAACGCGAGGCTCACCGAAAGCTTGAGCGCGTGCGCGACGCCTACGGTCACTACCACCATCCCGACCATGAGAATGAACTGCCGCTCCTCGCTCTTGCCCAGCCAGGCGGCCAGGCGCAGCATCAGGATACAGGCAAGCCAGCCCGCCACGAGCGAACCCCAGAGCAGGTACAGCGGATGGAAGAAGGCCTGCTGCCAGCTCGCCTGGTTCTCGAAATGCAGGAACGGAAGGAGGAGCGTCAGGAGCACGTACGCGAAGGCGCTGTTCACGGCGGTGAAGAGCAGCAGCCGTTCGGTGATCTGGCCTTGCGCCCGCACGTCGTGGACCACCAGCATCACGGTGGCGGGCGAGGTCGCGGTGCCGATCGCCGCGGCCATCGCGGCGAGCACCGGCCGGAAGCCGAACGCGACGAGCACCGCGAAGATGCCGAGGAACGAGAAGAGGGCCTCGGCGATCGCCGTGACGAACAGCCACCGATTGGCGCGCAGCCACTTGAAGTCGAGGCGGAAGCCGAGCTCGAACACGATCAGGCCGACCGAAAGATCGACCAGTGGGCGCAGGTCGAACAGCATGTCGTCGCTGATCAGTCCGAGCGCGTGCGGCCCGAGCGCGGCGCCCGCGAGCACGTATCCCGTGATGCGCGGCAGCGCGGCGTAGCGGCGCAGCGCCTCTCCGGCGGCGAGGCCGACGAGGACCAGCGCGCCGAAGAGCGCGGCCTGCGAGAACGCGAGCGGCAGCCTGGGAAGGTATTCGGTCGCCATCACCCGCCGCGCGCCGCCCCGAGGAATTCCTCGAGGATCGGCGCGCTGTCGAGCGTCGCCTCGTCCCCCGGGTGGTGGAATTCCGGGTGCCACTGCACCGCGAACACGTAGCCCTTCGCGTTGCAGCGGATCGCCTCGACCACCCCGTCCGGCTCCGACCAGGCCTCGACCCGCACGCCGCGGCCGAGCGCCTTGATCGACTGGTGATGGATCGAGGTCACGGCCGCCGGCTGCACGCCGCGGTACAGGCGCGAAAGCCCGGAGCCCGGCTCGAATCGGATCGCGTGGCGGTGCTTCTCGTAGGCGTCGGTGACGTGCACCTGCGATTCGGGAAGCTGGGTGCGGATGTCCTGGTAAAGCGTACCGCCCAACGCCACGTTGATGAGCTGCGCGCCGCGGCAGATTCCCAGCACCGGCTTGCCGGCCTCGATGAACTCGTGCACCAGCTCCATCTCGTAGACGTCGCGCAGGCGATCGCCGGCCCACTGCGGCTCGAGCGGCGACTCGCCGTAGGACGAAGGGCTCACGTCGGCGCCGCCCTGCAGCACCAGGCCGTCGAGAACGCGCGCGTAGTCGGCGAGGCGCACCTCGCTGCGGTGGATGAGGCCGTCCTTGTCGACGGTCGGCACCATGAACACGAGCACGTCGCGCGACATGACCCAGTGCGCCACCGACTGCTCGAGATACTGCAGGGTCTTCGACTGGATGCCCTTGGCGTCGGGCTGCGGATGGAACAGGCGCGCCGACACGCCGATCTTCAGCGCATCGGGCTCGAGCTTGCGGGACAGAAACTCGCGCGCCGAGCGTGCCGCGCGCCTGAACGGAGTCACGGCGCCGAGTCTAACGGTTTGAAAAACTTAAGACTATCTTAAGCTTTTAGCGATGCCAGGACTTCGTCCAGCATCTTCTTGGCGTCGCCGAACAGCATCCGGTTGTTGTCCTTGTAGAAGAGCGGATTGTCGACGCCGGCGTAGCCCGAGGCCATGCTGCGCTTCATGACGATCGAGTTCCTCGCCTTCCATACCTCGAGCACCGGCATCCCGGCGATCGGGCTCGACGGGTCCTCCTGCGCCGCCGGGTTCACGATGTCGTTGGCGCCGATCACCATCGCGACGTCGGTGTCGGGGAAGTCCTGGTTGATCTCGTCCATCTCCATCACGATGTCGTAGGGCACCTTCGCCTCCGCCAGCAGCACGTTCATGTGGCCTGGCATGCGGCCGGCCACCGGATGGATGCCGAAGCGCACGTTCACGCCTTTTTCGCGCAGCAGCTTGGTGATCTCGTAGACCGCGTGCTGCGCCTGCGCCACCGCCATGCCGTAGCCCGGAACGATGATGACGTTCTTGGAGCCGCGCAGCACCTCGGCCGTTTCATTTGCAGAAATGGGCTGGGCCTCTCCGGCCGGTGCCGCGCCTGAGGGGGCGGCTGCTCCGCCCCCGGTTCCAAACCCGCCGGCGATCACGCTGACGAAGTTGCGGTTCATCGCCCGGCACATGATGTAGGAGAGGATCGCGCCGCTCGAGCCGACCAGCGCCCCGGTCACGATGAGGAGATCGTTGCCGAGCATGAACCCGGTCGCGGCGGCGGCCCATCCCGAGTAGCTGTTCAGCATCGAGACTACGACCGGCATGTCGGCGCCGCCGATCGCCATCACCATGTGCACGCCGAAGAGGAGCGCGATCAGGGTCATGATCGCGAGCGGCCTCAGGCCCTCGTCGACCGAATGAGCGCCGACGAACCAACCGCCGCACCAAATCACCGCCAACAGGCCCGCCAGGTTGATCCAGTGCCGCCCCGGCAGAAGCACCGGTTTTCCGCTGATCTTCGCGGAGAGCTTGCCGAAGGCGATGAGCGAGCCGGAGAACGTCACGGCGCCGATGAGCACCCCGACGTAGATTTCGAGCTTGTGAACGGTCTCCTCGGCGCCCTGCAATCCAGCGCTCGCCGCCGGGTCGATATGGTTCGCGAAGCCCACCAGGACCGCGACCAGGCCGACGAGGCTGTGCATCAACGCGACCAGCTCGGGCATCTGCGTCATCTTCACGACGCGCGCGGCGTAAAGCCCGATCACTGCGCCAACCAGCATCGCGCCGACGATCCAGGGGTATGCGGCCTTGGTGACGTGCGGTCCGAGCACGGTCGCGAGGACGGCGATCGCCATGCCGATCATGCCGTAGAGGTTGCCGCGGCGGGAGGTCTCGGGACTGGAGAGGCCGCCCAGGCTGAGGACGAAGAGGATCGTCGCCGCGAGATACGACACCGTGAGGAGCGTCTGGGACATGGCGGCGCCCTACTTGCGGAACATCTGCAGCATGCGCTGCGTGACGGCGAACCCGCCGAACATGTTGATCGCAACGAGTGCGAGGCTGACCACCCCCAGCCCGAGGATCCAGGCGGTCGGCCGCGCAGCCCCGCCCGGCGCCGCCTCCAGCGGCGAAACCTGCACCAGGGCGGCGATGGCGATGATGCTGCTGATCGCGTTGGTCACGCTCATGAGGGGCGTGTGCAGCGCGGGCGTCACGTTCCAGATCACCATGTAGCCGACGAAGCAGGCGAGGACGAACACGGTGAAGTGGGTGAGGAACGCCGGGGGCGCGTACGCACCGATGAACCAGAAAAGAATCGCGCCAATCAGAAAGACCAGCGCCGTCGCGCGCGCCGAGGCCGGCGCACCGGCGCCGCCGTGCTTGCCCTTTTCTTTTTCGGCTACAGCCGGTGGTTTCGCCGCAGCGCCTTTGCCAGAAGCGGCAGGCGGCGCCGCCGAGAGCTTCGGCGCGGGCGGCGGCCACGTGATGCTTCCGTCCTTGATCACCGTCGTGCCGCGGATCACCTCGTCTTCCATGTTGACGTTGAACTTGCCGTCCTTCGCCTTGCACAGCTCCTCGCTCAGGCGCAGGAGGTTGGTGGCGTAGAGCGTGCTCGACTGCTTGGCGAGGCGGCTGGGGAGATCGGTGTAGCCGATGATCGTGACGCCGTGCCTCACCACGGCCTGGCCCGGCTCGGTGAGCTCGCAGTTGCCGCCCTGCTCCGCGGCCAAGTCCACGATCACGCTGCCCGGGCGCATCGACTTCACCATGTCGGCGGTGATGAGCTTGGGTGCCGGCTTGCCCGGGATCAGCGCGGTGGTGATGATCACATCCACGATCTTTGCCTGTCCGGCGAACACTTCGCGCTGGGCTTTCTGGAAGCCTTCGCTCATCACCTTGGCGTAGCCGCCTACGCCCGAGCCTTCCTCCTTGTAGTCCACGCCGACGTACTCGCCGCCGAGCGACTTGATCTGGTCCGCGACTTCCGGCCGCGTGTCGTTGGCAAGGACGATGGCGCCGAGGCCTACGGCCGCGCCGATCGCCGCGAGCCCGGCCACGCCGGCGCCGATGATGAAGACCTTTGCCGGCGGAACCTTGCCCGCCGCGGTGATCTGTCCCGTGAAGAAGCGCCCGAAGGCGTGCGCAGCCTCGATCACCGCCCGGTAGCCGGCGATGTTCGCCATCGAGGACAGCGCGTCGAGCTTCTGCGCGCGGGAGATGCGCGGCACGCTGTCCATCGCGAGCACGGTGGCTCTTTTCGCAGCCAGCGCCTGCATCAGCTCGGGGTTCTGCGCCGGCCAGACGAAGCTCACCAGGGTGGCGCCTTCGCGCATCCGCGCGAGCTCGGCGGTGCCCGGTGCGCGCACCTTGAACAGGATGTCCGCGCTCGCCCAGATGCGCGCCGCGTCGACAATTTCGGCGCCCGCGGCGCGGTACGTTTCGTCGGGGAAGTTCGCCGCGCCGCCGGCACCGGCTTCGACCGCGACCCGGAACCCCAGCTTGATCAGTTTCTCGACGACTTCGGGGACGGTGGCGACGCGCTTCTCACCCGCCGCGGTCTCGCGCGGAATTCCGATCAGCATGGAGGGACCTGCTCCGGGAAAAAGGTGGGCGGATTCTACCTTGGCGCCCGCCACAGCGAACGCTCCAGCGCCTCGAACAGACCGTGGACCGCGAGCGCAAGCGCCGCGGCGGGCAGCGCCCCGGCGAGGAGCACCGTGTGGTCGTTGAGCGCGAGGCCCTGCGAGATGCGCTCGCCGAAGCCGCCGGCGCCGATGAAGGCCGCGATGGTCACCGTGCCCACGTTGATCACCGCCGAAGTCTTGATCCCCGCCATGATGGTGGGCAGCGCGAGCGGCAGTTCCACGTGCCGCAGGATCCGAGGCGGGGTAAGGCCGAGCGCGGTGCCCGCTTGCACCAGGCCGGCGGGGACCTGCGTGAGTCCGGCGTGGGTGTTGCGCGTGATAGGCAGCAGCGCGTACAGGAAGAGCGCGATCAGCGCCGGGATGATCCCGATCGCGCCGGTGAGCGGAATCAGGAACGCCAGCAGCGCGAGCGAGGGGATGGTCTGGATGAGACCGGTGGCGACCAGCACCGGCTGCTCGAGCCAGCGCTGTCTCGCCGCGACAATGCCGAGCGGCACGCCGATCAGGACTGCCGCCGCCACGGAGACGCATACGAGCATCAGGTGCTCAGCGAGCAGGCGGCCGAAGTCCGGCGCGAACAACGCCGACCAGAAGGTCCTCTTCGCCGTGGAAGACGCGCCGAGAAATTCGGCCGCCACCTCGGCGAACGGCACCTTGTCGATCTCGGCGCGCGCGTTGAGCCGCACCATGGTCGCGTTGTCGATCTTTCCTTCGAGCCCCTTCCACGCCGCAAAAGCTTCGGGAAACCGCCCGGGCGCGTCGGCGCGGTAGAGCAGCACGGCGTCGTACGCGGGGAAGTAGCGGCGGTCGTCGTCGAGCACCGTGATGCGGTAGCGCTCGATCTTCGCGTCGGTGGAATAGAGGTCGATCACGTCGAGCTCGCCGGCGGCGAGCGCCTCGTAGGCGAGGCCGTGATCGAGGCCGCGCGGCTCCTGCGGCAGGGCGTAAGCCTGCTTCAGGCCCGGCCAGCCGTCGCGGCGCCCGAGAAACTCGTGCGACAAGCCGATGCGCGCCTCCGGATGTTTCGCGAGCTCGGAGATGGTCTTGAGTGGAAGTCGCGTGCCGAGCGCGTAGCTGTTGCTGAAGCCCAGCGGCACCGACGCCTGGAGCCCGACCGCGGCGAGCCGTGCGTTGAGCGCGGCGAGATCGAGGTTCTCCTCGGTCTTCAGAATCTCGCGCGCGATGGTTCCGGTGTACTCCGGATACACGTCCACTGCGCCGCTGCGCAGCGCCTCGTAGAGGATGGCGGTGTTGCCGAGCCCCGCCCGGTGCTGGCCGCCAGCCGCGCGCGCCAGGATCTCGCCGAGGATGTAGGACTCGGTGAACCGCTTGGAGCCGACCTTGACGGTTTCTGCATTGGCCTGCACGACCGGAAAGAGCAGCAGGAAGAGGAGTGCTCGCAAGCTAGGCGGCGCGTCCGATCCGGCGTGCCGGCGCGTCGCCCAGGAACTGGAGCGAGGCGAGTCGCGCGTACAGCCCCTCCTGGCGCATCAGCTCCGCGTGGCTGCCCTCGGCGACGATGGTGCCGCGCTCCATGACGACGATGCGGTCGGCATGCTGGACCGTCGCCAGGCGGTGCGCGATCGCGAGCGTGGTGCGGCCCTCCTCCAGCGCCTCGAGCGCGCGCTGCACCATGAGCTCGCTCGCGGCGTCGAGCGAGCTGGTCGCCTCGTCGAGGAGCAGGACGGGACGGTCGGCGAGCAGCGCGCGCGCGATCGAAATGCGCTGGCGCTGGCCGCCGGAGAGCGTCACGCCGCGCTCGCCGAGGACGGTGTCGAGGCCCTGGGGGAGGCGCTCGATGAATTCGAGCGCGAATGCGCGCTCGCAGGCTTCGAGGACCTCTTCGCGCCGCGCGGCCGGCCTGCCGTAGCGCACGTTGTCGAGCACGCTCGCGGCGAAAATCACCGGGTCCTGCGGCACCACCGCGATCAGGCCGCGCGCCGCGCGCGGGTCCATCTCGCGCAGGTCGACGCCGCCGATGCGGACCGCGCCGCGCTGCGGGTCGTAGAAGCGCAGCAGCAGCGCGAACAGCGTCGACTTGCCCGCGCCCGAGGGGCCGACCAGGGCCGTGCGGCTTCCCGGCTCGATGCGCAGGCTGAATCCCTCCAGCGCCGGGATATCCGGACGCGAGGGATATGCGAAGCGCACTTCATCGAATGCGATTGCCCGCGCCTCGCGCCCGGCAGGAACGGGGCTCGGGACCGGCGGGGCGATAATGCCGGGAGGGGTGCCCAAAAGCTCCGTCAGCCGCTCCGCCGCACCCGCGGCGCGCTGCAGCTCGCCCCACACCTCGGCAACGGTGCCGGCAGCGGCGGCCACCATCGCGGCGTAGAACACGAACGCGGAGAGCTCTCCCGCGCTCATGCGTCCCGCGAAGACGTCGTGGCCGCCGATCCACATGATGATGCCGACCGCGCTGAAGGCGATCAGCATCACCAGCGAGATGAGCCACGCCTTCTGCCGGATGCGTGCCACGCCGGCGCGGTACGCCTCCTCGGCGTGGCGAGCGAAGCTCGCGCGGTCGGCGTCCTCGTGCACGTAGGCCTGCACGGTGCGGATCTCGTGCACCGCCTCGTCGACGTAGGCCGAGACGTCGGCGACCCGGTCCTGGCTCGCGCGCGACAGCCTGCGCACGCGCCGCCCGAGCAACAGGATGGGAGCGAGCGTTGCCGGAACGCCCACCAGCACGAGCAGCGCGAGCTTCCAGCTCGTGACGAACAGCATCACCGCCGCCCCGGCCATCATGAGCCCGTTGCGCAGGAACATCGAAAGGCCGTAGCCGACCACCTGCTGGAGCAGGGTCGCGTCGTTGGTGAGGCGCGAGATCACCTCACCGGTGCGCGTCGCCTCGAAGAACGCGGGCTCCAGGGCAAGGATGTGGCCGAACACCGCGCGGCGCAGATCCGTGACCACGCGTTCCCCCAAGCTCATCATCAGGTAAAAGCGCAGCCACGTGGCGAGCGCCAGAACCGCGGCGACGCCGAGCACGCCGGCGAGCGCCTGGTCGAGCGTCCCCGGGTCGCCGCCGGCGAAGCCGCCGTCGATGACGTGCTTCACTCCCTGGCCCAGCGCGAGCCAGCACGCGGCGGCCACCACCAGGGCCGCCAGCGCCGAGGCGACGCGTGCCCGGTAAGGAAGCAGGTACCGCGCGAGCTTGCGCAGGGCGCTAGACCGGTTCAACCCGTCCCCTCAACCAGCACCTCCAGCACCGCGCACCACGCCGCCGAAAGGTTCTCCAGGCTGTAGCCGCCGCCGCCAAACGCCATGAGGCGGCCGCGGGCATGGCGCTCTGCGAGCGCAACGAGGCGCCGCGCGGCATGGGCGTGAGCTGCGGCCGTCAGCCGAAGGTCGGCGAGCGGGTCGCCCGCGAGGCCGTCGGCGCCGCACTGCAGGATCACGAACTCGGGCCGCGCCGCGTCGACGAACCGCTCGGCCTTCTCCCAGGCGCGCAGGAACTCCCGATCGCCCGAGCCGGGCGCGAGCGGCAGGTTGAGCTTGGTCCCTTCGGCCACACCGCTACCGGTCTCGTGCACGCTGCCGGTGCCGGGGTAGAGAAACTGACCGTCCTCGTGAATGTCGACGCAGACGACGTCGGCGTCCTCCTCGAACTCGTAGAACACGCCGTCGCCGTGATGCACGTCGATGTCGACATAAGCGATGCGCCGCACGCCGTGTTTGGCGCGCAAAGTCTCGATCAGGATGCCAGGATCGTTGAACACGCAGAAACCCGCCGCGCCCGCGCGCCGCGCGTGGTGCAGGCCGCCGATCGGCTGGAAGCTGCGCCGCGCCGCGCCTGCCATGATGCGGCGCGCGCCCTCGAGCGCGGCTCCGACGACGTGCGCAGCGACCTCGTAGCAGCCGGGAAAAGCCGGCGTGTCGCCGTAGTCCAGGTAGCCGCTTCCCCGCCGCGACGCTTCAATCACTCGATCGACGTAGTCGGCGTCGTGGAAGAGCTCGATCTCCGCGCGAGAAGCCGGGACTCCAGCGTCCCCGAGGACGACCTTGCGGTCGAGGCCAAGCGCGCGGGCGTGGCGCCAGAAAGCGCCCTGCCGGTCTACCGACAGCGGATGGCCTTCGGGGAAGCCGTAGCGGCCGAGCTCCGGGCTAAGGAAGAGATGCGTCGACACGCTCGACCTGCACACGGCAGTCGTAGAACGTGGCGCCGCCGCCGAGATCCGTGGTGCGCTGCGAGGTGACGTTGTTCGCGTTGCTGCCGTCGCGCGCGTATTTCTTCCACCACACCGAGGGCGCGACCACCACGCCCCGGCGCGGCTTGCCGTTCACGCGCGCCTTGAGCGTGTAGCCGCCGCGGTCGTTGAACACGCGTACCCGGTCGCCGTCGCCGATGCCGCGCGCCGCCGCGTCGTCCGGGTGCATGTCGAGATGCGGCTCGCGCTCGAACTCGCGAAAGCGGGCCAGGTTGGCGAACGACGAGTTCAGGAAGTGGCGCGCCGGCGGCGAAATGAAGGCGAGCGGAAAGCGCTGCGCCAGGCGCTCGTCGGCCACTTCGGCGGGGGGATTGTAGTAGGGCAGCGCATCGATGCCCTGCCCTTCGAGCGCCGCGCTGAAGAGCTCGCACTTGCCCGAAGGCGTGGGGAAGCCGCCTTGCGCGAACGGCGCGAAGCGCTCCGGTTTCGACAGGCGCTGCCATCCCCGCTGCTTCAGCTCGTTCCAGTCGAACTCCGAGCCGAGCGCCGTGCGGCAGATCTGCTCGTCGGAATCGCGGAAGCAGGGCTCGTCGAAGCCCATGCGCGCGGCGAGCCGGCGGAACACTTCGGAATTCGGCAGCGACTCGCCGACCGGCGCGATGGCGGGATTGCTGCCGAGCACGTACAGATGCCCGTACGACTTGTGCACGTCGTAGTGCTCGAGCTGCGTGGTGGCGGGCAGCACGATGTCCGCGTAGTCGGCGGTGTCGGTCTGGAAGTGGTCCATCACGACGGTGAAGAGGTCCTCGCGCGAGAATCCCGCAATGACCTTGTCGGAGTTCGGGCACACCGCCACCGGGTTGTTGTTGTAGACGATGATCGCGCGCACCGGCGGCTCGGCCGACGTCAGGGCGTCGCCCAGCTTCGACTGGTTGATGACGCGCGGCCGGCGTCCGGCCAGAAGGTCCGGCCGCTCCAGCGCGGCGTGGTCGAACTTGTAGAAATCCGCCGTGGTGAGGACGATGCCGCCGGCGGCGTCGCGCCAGGCGCCGACCAGTGCCGGCAGGCAGGCGATGGTCCGCGCGGCGATGCCGCCTCCGGCGTGGCGCTGCATGCCGTAGTTGAGACGAATCGCCGCGGGCTTCGTGCGGCCGTAGTCGCGTGCGAGCTGAACTACTTCTTCCAGCTGGAGGCCGCAGGCGCCCGCCGCCCATTCTGGGCTGTAGGTTTCCAGCACTCGCTTGCGCAGCGCCTCGTAGCCGACGGTATGTCTCGCAACATAGTCCTGGTCGATCAGATCCTCGGCGATGAGCACGTGCATCATGCCGAGCGCGAGCGCGCCGTCGGTTCCCGGCAGCAAGGCCACGTGCTGGCTGCACTTTTCGGCCGACAGGCTGCGGTAGGGATCGATGGCCACGACCTTGGCGCCGCGGCGCTTGGCCTCCTGCACCCGCGACCACAGGTGCAGGTTCGACACCACCGGGTTCGCGCCCCACAGCAGGATGAGCTTCGCCTCGTCGAAGCGCTCCGGATCCATGCCGACCGAGCCGCCGAGCGTCGCGCGCAGGCCGAACTTGCCCGCCGTGGAGCACAGCGTCCGGTCGAGCAGCGTCGCGCCGAGGCGATGGAAGAAGCGCCGGTCCATCGAGCTGTACTGGACCATGCCCATGGTGCCGGCGTAGCTGCACGGCAGGATGGTCTCGGGATTATCGGCGGCGAGGGATTTCAGACGCGCCGCGATCTCGTCGAGTGCCTCGTCCCAGGTAATTTGCTTGAATCTTCCCTCGCCTTTCTTCCCGATTCGACGCATCGGATGCAGCAGACGATCAGGCGCGTAGGTCCGCTCCAGATAGTGCGCCACCTTCGTGCACAGCGTGCCGTCGGTGAACGGCATCGACGGATCGCCCTGGATCTTCGTCGCGACGCCGTTTTCGACCGTTACGAGCATGGCGCACGTGTCGGGGCAGTCGTGCGGGCAGGCGACTTTGACGACCTCGGGGGAGACGCGGGCGTTCATGCGGCCATTTTACGCCGCAGCGCTTCGTCGAGGATCTCGATCCAGTGGCGCACCGGCACCGCAGCGGCGCCCTGCAAGTGCGTCAGGCAACCGATGTTCGCCGTGGCAATCTGATCGGGCCTGCCTTCGCTCAGCGCCGCGAGCTTGCGGCTGCGCAGCTCGCCGGCAATCGCCGGCTGCAGGAGCGAGTACGTGCCCGCCGAGCCGCAGCACAGGTGCGCGTCGCGCACCGGCGTGAGCTCGAGCCCCACGCGGGCGAGGCGCGCCTCCGCGGCGCCGCGGATCTGCTGCCCGTGCTGCAGGGTGCAGGGGGAGTGAAACGCGACGCGGCCGCGCCGACGCCCT
>Ga0075426_10000197_pt1 | contig 40142 bp, 41 predicted proteins | sample SoiMethybrSBSTD5_FD_75304 | JGI IMG/M metagenome (GOLD analysis project Ga0075426, IMG submission 75304) | Bulk soil microbial communities from a Populus tree surrounding site in Tennessee, USA - Soil MetaG P. TD hybrid SBSTD5 | ecosystem: Environmental > Terrestrial > Soil > Tree plantation... | reverse complement strand
CAACTTCCTGGCCATCGCGGACGCCCTGACCTTTCACGAAGGGATCGGCCCCGAACGCAAGGCCGCGCGCCTGCGCTTCCTCACCAACCGCTGGGCGAAGCGCCTCCTGCGCCACGAGCAAGTGCGCCTCCACACCAGTCTCGACCCGCGCTTCTCCTGCGGCATCGCCAACGTCGAGATCACCGGCGTCGACACCCGCAAGCTCACCCAGCACCTCTGGACCCGCTACCGCATCCTCGTGACGCCTATCGTCCATCCCGAATTCGCCGGCCTGCGCATCACCCCGAGCGTCTACACCACGCTCCAGGAGATCGACTACTTCAGCGACGCGATGGAGAACGTGATCGAAAAAGGGCTACCGGCCTGACCGTCCTTGATGCTTCTTCTTCCTGGGAGCGCTGGCGTCTCGCCGGCTCTTTTTCCTTCGGTTGGCGGATGGAAAAGCTCGGATTCTACTTACCGCAGTGCTGGGCGTTGATTTCTGGATTTGTCTCGCTATCCCAGAGCGTTTGTTCTTCGCCGTTGGCGCAGATCACGCTTGCCTTCTGAGTTTCCCCGCCCTTGATGCGCAAGGCGCCGCCGCTACTCGTGCTGCCGTCAACGCCTTGACTCATGCCACTGTCGATCAGGAACAGAATTCCGTAGCGCTGAAAGATGTCGTCCTGGTTCCGCTTCCTGCCGTCCGGGAATTTCACTTCGCCGGGTTGATGACCCTGAACAATATGGCGCACTCCCAGCGCCTGCGCATATTGGGCCAGCAGTTTCTGCGGGTCCGTCTCGAGGCTGCCGTTGTCAAACCAAGGCAGGTTGTTGGGGCCCTTGTCATTCAGGCGGGCCTCGAGAATGGAGTTGTCGCCGACGAGCTCTTTCGTAGCGAACCCGTCCTTTGCGAAACCGGATTCGATCGCAGCACTGAGCCCCTGGATGGTTTGATTGTTCGTATTCCCCCCGTGGCTGAAGAACCAATCGTTCACCCGCGCCGCGACGGGCAGCTCGCACAGGAACTTTCCCAGATCGCCTTCGCAGGCCGCGACATCATCGCGTTTCAATCCAGCAGCCATCAGATCATCGCCGAAGTCCTCTGTCTTTTTCCCGTGCGGATCGGCCAGGAACTCCGCCTCGTGATTGCCCATCGTGATGATGACCTGGCCGCCCTGAGCGGCCGCGGATGCTTGCAGCGCACGGAGCAGCTCGATCACTCCCAGCGAATAGTGCCACTTGTCGATCATATCTCCTGTAACCACCAGCACCGATTTGCCGGCCGCCCATTTCACCTGGCTGAGGTTTGTGGGCACACCCTCAATGATCTTTGCTGCGACGAGAACCCCCATCAGCCGGTCCGGGTCGGCATGCGCGTCGCCCACGGCGAAGATGTTTTCGGTGGTGTCCACCTGGACAACAGCAGGGTGTTTGGTCCAGTCCCGGCTGGCCTTTGGAGCGCCCCTAGCCAGGCCTCCGCAGACGGTAAGCGCCAGAGCGATACTGATAGCTTTCAGCAGAGAGTTGGGTTTCATGATTCGTTACTCCACGTAGGTAGGGGTTTCAGGGCTCCCGCGGGTAGCCCTCCGAGAGAGAGCGCTCCACGATACGAGTGATGAAGGCCGTCTTCGCTTCCGCATAGGCCTGACGAGAAGAAAACTTCGTTGCGATGTACCGAGGCGCGAGCCGGCGCTTGAGACTCGCGTACTCGCGAGCGGCGTCGCTGTGCTCACGCAGGTAGTCCCGAAACGCCAGGGTGCGCAGCTCCTCGGCTCCGCCCGCCTGCACCACATGCACATGGTGCGTGTGCGGCCATGTGGCTGGCCGATGGAAAAAGGGGCAGAAAGCATCGTCGGCATGGGGCACATGGATGTACTGCAGATGAGCCAGGCTTGGAGCGTAGGCCTCGATTGGCTGAAGTCGCTCAACAGAGACCTGGATGTCGATGATCGGCTTCGCGGGTAAACCGGGAACCGCGGTCGAGCCGTTGTGATCGATTCGAATGGCAAGAGCACCCAGCACGGCAGCGATCCTGTCGCGCTCCGCCGCGAAGGCTCGCGGCCAGTCCGTGTCATAGGGTACAACCGCTAGGGCTTCGTCCATCCGCTTCTCCGCGCCGGGTCAACGGAGATGGCGCTCACCGGCTCCTGCCGTCCGGTGCAGCGCCTGGGTTGTGCGCTTCGTCGTCGCTCGCCCACCGAACTTTCGCCCCATGCTTCTCGAATGCGTCTAGAGTCTGTTGAGCCCAGTTATGCCGACTCCTAAAGCAAAGGTCGACAAAGCCTAATGATTTCGTTATGTAATCCGTACCACTCCGAAAAAGACCAGGCCGTTCGCTCGCGTAAGCCATGACAGCGTCACGAGCCCGAGAGACAGCTCGCTCAATATCGTGGATCGAGCGAAACATTGTGTTGTCTAGATCTGCCAGTAGCTGAGTCTGCCAGAATTCGTCGATTTCAAGGTCGGGGAAAAGCCGCCTCGTCAAATCACTAAGGGTACTCCAGCTAATATCAATGTAGCCTTCACTCGCTAAAGAGGACTGTAAAGGCGGTCTTCCGACTGTTAGTACACGAGCCAGTCGGTCCACAATGGCATCGAACCCTTCTTCGGCTCTCGCAGCAACTCTATCCGCGAGCAAGGGAAGTTGCTGGCGCACATCCTCAGGTTGGAGCCCGTACCAGACAGGCAGCACGACCCGCGCACTAGTGCTTTCTCTCGCTAACATGGCGCTCAACTCTTGCCTTGGCCACTTCTTGGACAGGAAAGCGGGGCTCAGAACTACGATGCCATAACGAGAAGACTGCAAGCCGACCTCTATGGACTGAGCCAGGCTGTCGCCAACTTCTAAACACCAATCATCAAGCCAGACTTTGAAGCCGATGCCCTGGAGACGCTGTGCGAGAGGACGGGCGAACGCGGCCTTGTCCTCACTTGCGTGGCAGACGAATACGTCCCACTCATTTGAGTGTTCGCTAGCGCGTCGTTCGACGTTCTCTTCCATAGTCCCGACCTTGTGGTGCACAACGCTTTGACGCTCCACCGTTCGGATGGCGAAGCCAGCCGTCCCGTGTAAGCGGTAGTTGAGCTTAAACCAAGATTACTGCCGCGGCTCCGCGCGGCAGTAATCCTCTCTTTCGTTACACGGCTTTTCCCCTCAAGCAAAATGTTCTTCCATGAAGCCCCGCACCTTATTCATCATGTCCTCGACATCAGCCCTCTTCAGGTCAGCCCAATCGCCGTGTGCCGCTCGGTTCCGAATATCGGCCAAGAGCGTGATACGTTTCTGCACGAGCTTAGTGTAGGTTCCCTTTTTTGCTAGTTCATTATTCATCTGATCAAGCCTTGGTTTTGCAGGCAACACGATATCCTGTTGAAGGCAAAGCTTCCTTAGACCGTCTTCAAGAACACATCCGGCCACTACGGCGGCTGGCGCGATATATCCGTTTTCGAAAAGCGACTGCGCTTGATCTAATAAGTCATCAAATACTTCGGCCTCGACAAGTCGGCGAATATCGAAGAGGGCACCCTTCGCTATGTCCTCACGTGCCGCCCGAATGATTCCAAGAGCTCGAACCATTGGGCTGTAGCTACCAAGATCTGAGAAGAAGGCATCGAACTTCACATAGTAGGGGCTGTCCCTACCAAAGACTCTCTCCAAGAGGTTTAGGCAACTTACTCCCCACTGGTGAGACATTTCTCCCCGAACCCCATCGTCGCCAAAATAGACAATGCCCCCGCCGGAGTGGCTGTAGCGAGTCTGCTTCACTTCCTCACCAAGGGCGATTAGCTCATCAAGCCGGTCAAGGATCTTCTCTTCTATCACAATTTGTCTCAGATCTTAAGTGACTTCCTGCCAAGTAATCGTGTTGGAGGTAAGCGACTTCGTTAGACGTCCGCTTGACCGCTCGGTGATCAACGAGCCCCCCTACCCTCTCGTCCCTCCGGCTGGACAGAATCGAGACCTAGAGTGTTCTCCTGGAAATTTTTTGGAACTCGGTTAGAACCTATTCTATTCCGAACGGTCCAGCCTCTCGGCTTGCTGTCTTAGCGTCCTCCGGCCTCTTGAAGTTTCGGTAGGTCACTGCTTGCATATCGCTATACTCCTGCACTCGTTTGAGTTGGCTACATCGTAGCCTAGTTCAGCATCCTCGTCAACCTTAGGTGGGGTATAGGCAGAACGGCAACGGTCGAGGCGAGGACTGCTTAGGCGATGCGTCCTTGTGAGCGCTTGTTTGACGCGGGAGCGTAACCTGGCGTGTGATTCCACCGCCAATGAGGCGCGTCAAGAATCGCCCCGCGCCGGCAGATTGCGCCGGGCGGCGGTGCGGTCGTGGAACGGGAGGTCAGGCGCCCTCTTCGGTCAATCGCGCGACTGCGATCTTGTCGACGTGCTCGAGGGCGAGACCTCCCATGGCGGCGAGCAGGTAGGCGAAGTCGCGGGGAGCGGCCATGAGGGCGTCGACGACGTTCAGAGCGGCAAGGAGATCTTCGTGGAAGAAGAAGGTGTGGCCGGCGAGGTGGCCGTCCAGGAGGACCTGGTAGCCTTTGGCGTCGGGATCGTGACCGAGTCGGTAGCGAAGGCGGCGGCCGGGACCGGGGAGAATGGCGGCGACGAGCTGGGCGGTTTCAATTCTCTCGAAGACGGCGGTGGGGGTGCTCCCCTTCTTCAGGCTCTCGCCTTGCCACAGGACGGCCCAGTGGCCGCGCGGGTCGGATTCGAGGTGCCAGGGGCCGGCGACGTCGGCCTCTCCGGCGGTCGCCGGCTCGTCGCGCTCGGCAAGGTGAGGAACTCCGGGGCGAAGACATGCGTCGGGAGAGAGGAAGGGCGGGACGGACGGGTGCTACGATCCTGCTCGGTGAGCATGGGACTCGGCCTCCTGTGTGCGCTTTGCTTTGGTCCGGGTGATGACAAAAGACAGAGAAGGATCAGGAATGAAGACGCAGCGTCCCGGCTCGGACCGGGAAGATCGCCACGGCGCGGAGCCCTCGCCGCAGCCGCAGGCTCCCAGGGACCCGAGCTCCGCCACGACCCAGGAGCTGTCGCGGGCGGAGATCCTGGCGTTCCTCGAGAAGCAGCGGAACGCGGGGAAGAAGACTTCGTAGGAGTCCCAGGCAGAGCGGCTCAAACGGGTGTCGCCGCAGAGGGCGGAGAGGCGCCGCGCCGGCTCTTGTTCGACCGCGATGTCGTTTTCTCCACCGCAGACTCCCGAGATCTGCCGCAACGCAAGATTATCCACCGCAAGGTAAGCTTCTCCACCGCATCGCCTCCTTCTTCACCGCAACTCAGGACTATTCGCCGCAACTCAAGATTCTCCACCGCGACTTGAAGTTATTCGCCGCGACTCAAAAATCTCCACCGCAATTTCCCGTTCTTCGCCGCGACTCAAGATTCTCCACCGCAACGTCCCGTTCTTCACCGCGACTCAAGAATCTCCGCCGCAATGCAAGCTTCTTCACCGCAGAGCCCCCCTTCTTCGCCGCAACGCAAGATTCTCCACCGCAACTGAAGCTTCTTCACCGCGACGTAAGCTTATCTGCCGCAACGTCCCGTTCTTTACCGCGACTCCGCCTTATTCACCGCGACGCAAGATTCTCCACCGCAACGTCTTCTTCTTCACCGCGACTCCGCCTGGCGGCGAGCCCGCACGGCGAAGACCGCCAACGCCACCGCGACGAGGGCGATGAGGCTATTCGTCCAGCCATACCAAGGCGAGGCCAAGCGAGGATAGTCGGAAACAGCGTACGGAGCCGGCCTGGTCCACGGAGTCACCGTCTTTCCCCAGGCGAGAAACGCATCCCCCACCACCATGTTCCCTAGAAGAAATAGCTTCCCCGCTCCTGTGGTGATGGGCGCTCCCACGACCTCGCTCAACTGGACGAGGCGTCCGAAGATCTCCTCATCCCCGTTCGCCCGCGCCGCCGCCAGGCCCACTCCGCTCGCCATCGGGCTCGCTTCTTGCAGTTACCTCCTTCGGCTTCACAATAGAGTTCCGGCCCTCTTCCGTGGCAGGCGCTGCGCGCCAGAGCAGTCTGAGAACTAGCACCTTTCTGGAAGGACTGCTCATGAAACGATTCACGGTTCTTGGTTTGTCGGCTCTCGTCCTGTCCCTGATCGCGGTGGCTCCGGCCAGCGCTGACACGAAAACGACGACGGTCTGCCGGATGGACTATTCGCTCAAGGGATGGTCCGCTTTTTACAAAACCTCGCGCGGCTCGGGCTCGATCACTTGCGACAACGGCCAGACGGCCAAGGTGACGCTCTCGGCCAAAGGTGGCGGCCTGACGGCCGGCAAGTCCGCGGTCCGGGACGGTCACGGCAAGTTCTCTGAGGTCGCGGACATCAAGGAGCTGTTCGGCAGCTACGTGACCGGGACCGCCGCCGCGGGCGCAGGCGAATCGTCCGAGGCGCAGGCCATGACCAAGGGAGAGGTCTCCCTGGCGCTGGCCGGCAATGGCACCGGCGTCGAGCTCGGTGTGAGCTTCGGCAAGTTCACGATCACCCGCCGGTGATTCAAATCTCGAAGGCTTCCGGGCCGGCAGGCGGATTCGCCTGCCGGCTTTCAATTTTGACGGCACAGATATTGCAGTATTTTTTAAGCCTTAAGGTTATCGCCAGCCTCGCGAACGCCTCGCCTACACTGGGCCGAGCCGATCGGGGCTGTTCGGATCGACCACAACCAGGAGATACATCATGTCTAACACCATTGTGGAAACTCACCCCAACGTCCTCTCCACCACCGCCATCATCGGCGATAGCGTCGTCAACCGCGCCGGGGAGACCCTCGGCAAGATCGAGGAGCTCATGCTCGACTTGGAGAAGGGGCGCGTCGCCTATGCCGTCCTCACCTTCGGTGGCTTCATGGGGATGGGCGAGAAGATGTTCGCGATTCCGTTCGAGGCTCTGAAGCTCGACGCCAACCGTCAGCACTTCACGCTCGATGTCGACAAGGACAAGCTGAAGAACGCTCCGGGCTTCGACAAGAACCACCCCCCGCAGGCGGCGGACCGCACCTGGGGCGCCGAGATCTACAAGTTCTACGGGTACAAGCCCTACTGGCAGTAAAACCGGTACGGTATCGAGCAGGACCGAGGGCGGCCGTCAGGCCGCCCTCTTTGTTTGCGTGTAAGAAGTGCCTCAGCGCGTCGTACGGACCTGGTTTGACAGCCTCGCCAGGAGGGTCCGCAGGTTCTGGGGATCGGTGGGCTTGACGAGGTGATGATCGAAGCCCGCTTCCTGAGACAGCTTGATATCGGATTTTCGCCCGTAGCCGGTCAGGGCGATGAGCCAGACATTCTCGAGCTCTGGGGTCTGCCGCAGACGGCGCGCCACCTCATGGCCATCCATTCCCGGCAAACCGATGTCGAGCAGCACGATGGTCGGCCGATACACAGCCGCAACCTCCAACGCGGCCTCGGCACCGTAGGCTGTCCGGACGTCGTGTCCCGCCAGGTGCAACCACGTGGCCATGCTATCAGCCGCATCCATGTTGTCATCGACCACCAGCACCCGCGACGGAGCTGTGATCATCTCTGTTTCTGCGACAGCCGGCCGCGAATACGCCCTGCCTTGAGTCACCGCCAGAGGCAGGCGGACCGTGAACTCGCTGCCGAGCCCCAGACCGGCGCTATAGGCGTGTACCGTCCCACCGTGCAGCCCCACCAGCTTTTCCACCAGAGTGAGCCCGATGCCCAGGCCGCCTTGGTTGCGATCGGACGCTCGATCCGCCTGCGTGAACAGGTCGAAGATGCGGGGGAGGAGCTCGAGTACGATGCCAATCCCCGTATCCCGCACCCGCAGGACCGCTTCACGTTCTTGCTCGAGAGTCAGCCAGATGCTGCCGCCCTCCTCGGTGTATTTGGCGGCGTTGCTGAGCAAGTTTCCTACCACTTGCTCCAGGCGGATCGGGTCGGCAACTAGCCAGACCGGCTCAGAGGGCAACGCCACCGCGAGCTGATGCCGGCGGCGGTCGATGAGCGGGCGCACCGTCTCCACTGCTCGCTCGACGATCCCCCTCAGGTCCAGGCGTTCCTGACGAAGCTGAATGCTGCCGATGGTGATGCGGGAGATTTCCAGCAGGTCATCGACGAGGCGCGCCAAGTGCCCAACCTGACGCTCGATGATGTTTCTGGCTTGCTGTTGGATCAGGTCCTCGTCTCTCTGGAGACGCAGAAGGTACACGGCGTTGAGGATGGAGGACAGAGGATTGCGCAGCTCGTGGGAGAGCATCGCCAGGAACTCGTCCTTGCGGCGGCTGATGTCCGCCAGCACGACCGCCTGCTCCTGCGTCCGGCGCTCCAGGCGGCTGCGTTCGGTGGTGTCCCGAATGTTGCACTGAATGACTGTCTCGCCGTCGACCTCATAGACGTTGCTGACGAACTCGACTTCCACCTCCCGCCCGTCCTTGGTGTGGAGCGGCAGATGATCGTAGCGAATGAAACCCGTTCTCTTCAGCTCGCTGTAGGCGAGCCGGCTGGCCTCGATATCGCGGAAAAGGCCGATCTCCCAAAGCTCCTTGCCCACGAACTCGGCGTGGGAATAGCCCAACAAGTGGCTGATGTAGGGATTGGCATCGGTGATTTTTCCGCTGTCGCCGTCGAGGATGAAGATGGCGTCTTGCGCCGTCTCGAAAAGACGCCGGTAACGAGTCTCGGAGGCTCTGATGCTCTCGTCGTTGACGAGGGAGATATGCGCCAACTGCTCAGCCATCACCGGCCTCCGATCTCGGCTTGAAGGCAGGATTCAAGAGGTGGAGACTTCGACTTCCCGCGGGAAACCTTGGCTTCGGGGGGAGATCCATCGCGAGGATGGATGTTGGGCGTCCTGCCGATTGGATTTTAGCCGACAGCTAAAGGAGATGTCAAATTCGCTCGAGGATCATCAGCGGCGCGGTGGCTTCGTCGGCGACCGTAAAACAGGCCGCGCAGCGGGCGGCCAGAGCATCGTCGTCGCGGCGCAGGTAGAGGCGCGCCAGCTCCTCCCCCGCCGCGACGTCCTGGCCCAGGCGGGCGTGGACGCGCAGGGAGACGCCGTGATCGAGGTCGCCTCCCGGATGCGACCGGCCGGCGCCGGCCTCGACCAGCAGGAGACCGAGCTGCCGCGTCTCCACGTGCGCCAGCCGGCCGGCGCGCGCGGCGTGAACCGGCCGCTCCACCGGCGCCAGGTCGAAGCACGGCGCGCGCAGCCAGGCCGGATCGGCTCCCTGGAGGACGGCCCAGCGGTCGAGCTGCTCACGGGCGCGCCCTTCTGCCAGCGCGCGTTCGAGATCGACTCGGGTGACGGCGTGGCCGGCGAGCCGGGCCACCTCTTCGCAGAGCACGAGCGTCACCTCGACGAGGTCGGCGGGACCCTTCCCTTCCAGGCAGTCGATCGACTCCATGAGCTCGGCGGCGTGGCCGACCCAGTGGCCGAGGGGTTGGCTCATGTCGGTGAGGACGGCGCCGGCGGCGGTGCCGAGGGCGCGGGCGGTATCGACCAGGAGATGCGCCAGCTCTTCCGTGCTCTCGCGTTCGGCCAGGAAGGCGCCGTTTCCCGTCTTGACGTCGAAGATCACCGCCGCGGCGCCGGTGGCGAGCTTTTTCGACAGGATGCTGCCGGTGATGAGCGGCAGGGAATCCACGGTGGCGGTGACGTCGCGGAGGGCATAGAGGCGGCGGTCGGCGGGAGCGATGGCCGCGGTGGCGCCGCCCAGGGCCATGCCGCAGCGGTGCAGGAGCTCGACGCAGCGGGCGCGGTCGAATTCGAGGTCCATCCCGGGGATGACCTCCAGCTTGTCGATCGTCCCCGCCGTGTGGCCGAGACCGCGGCCGGCGAGCATCGCCACCGGCACGCCGCAGCTCGCGAGGAGCGGCGCGAGGACGAGGGAGACCTTGTCGCCGACGCCGCCGGTCGAGTGCTTGTCGCATACGCCGGGGACGTCGCGGGCCAGCTCCCAGCGCTCGCCGGACTCCAGCATGCCGAGGGTGAGGGCGCGCGTCTCTTCGCCGTCGAGGCCGCGGATCGCCGCCGCCATCAGGAAGGCGCCGAGCTGACCTTCGCTCCACGAGCCGTCGGCGGCGCCGCGCGCCACGGCGCGGATCTCCGCTTCGCTCAGCCGCAACCCGGCACGCTTCCGCTCCAGGATGCGGTACGGCAGGATCATGGCGGGATCAGGAGCCCGGAGAGCCGGGGACCATCGGGAAGGAGCCCGGCGCGGCGCTGGGAAGACGCGTCGGATCGAGCGCGCTCAGCCGCTGCTGCGCGACGGTGCGGTAGGCCGACTGCGGAAACTCGTCCATGATCCGCTTGTAGGCCTGCATCGCGTCCTCCTTGCGGCCGAGCTGCTCGTAGGTCGTCCCGAGCTCGCTCAGGATCACGTCCTCCGGCAAGGGCGGCTGGCTCTGCTCCTGCATCGCCTTGAGCCGTGTGGCCAGCTCCTCGACCTTGGCTTTCGGGCCCTGCTTGCGGTCCAGGTGGATGAGGTTGATCCGCGCCTCGCCCGCCAGGATGCTGTCGGGATGCGCGTCGACGAAGGCGGTCCACAGCTTGCGCGCCTCGTCCGGCTTGCCCTCGGCGACCGCGATCTGCGCCAGGTAGAGGCCCGCGATGTCGGCCGCGTCGGTGTGGCTATAGCCGCCGCGCACCTTCTCGAACAGCACCTTGGCGCGGGCGCGGCGGGCGGCCTCGTCGGCGAAGCTCGGCTCCTTGGGATCGTTCGGCTTGGCGCCGGTGGCGTTGATCGGCGCGCTATAGACCTTGACCGCGGCCGCCAGCGCCTCGTTGGCGCCGCCGGACCGATGACCCATGAATGCATACATGCCGGCGCCGGCCGCGGCCAGGACCACGGCCCCGACGATGACGAGGACGAGGGTGCGGACGTGGCTCTCGGCGTATTCGACGCCGCGCCCCACGACGTTGGCAAACTCGTCCTTCCTGATTTCCTTGCGGGTGAGACGTTGACTCATCGAAAGCTCCCGGGATAGCCCTGTCTGGGGGTCGGCGACCCACTCCTCATCGCATGCTCACACTCCGCCGTGGCCGGAGTCTGCCACGGGAGGCGGGTCGGAGGGAACCCCTCCCTGCGCAGGAGGCTCGTCCACGCGCTGGAAGACGGCGTACTCCGGATTGATGAAACGCTGGCTGCTCCCCACTTCTTCCGTGGTGATGAAGTCGAAGAGCGGGCGGCCCTGGTAGAGGAGCACCAGCCGGTAGCCGAGGTCGCCGGTGGCCAGTTGTTGGTAGATGTCGACCTCCTCCGGATGGCGCAGGTCGGTCACGTTGACGGTGAGGAACTGCGGACGCTCCCGCTGAAGGATCTCCCCCTGCGTGTGCATGACCTTCTCCCAGGGAATCCAGGGGAAGCGCGGAATGTGCTTCTTCCGCCCGATCGCCGCCACCGAGACCGGCCCCGCCGCGTGCGTCTTCACCCAGCTCTCGACATAGTAGCGGGAGTCCGCGAGGAGCCGGGTGTCGACCGACGCTGCGTAGAGGAGGGAGTAGGCGAAGCCGGCGGCCACCGCGGTCTGCCGGAGCCGCAGCCAGCGCGTGCTCTCCGGGTTCGGGCGTGTGAAGAGCCCGAGAGCCCGTCCGCCGAGGAAGGCCATGAGGACTCCGACCGGCAACAGGTAGCGGTCGTAGCTGAAGAGGATCAGGTTGAGGAACGTCACGTAGTAGGAGACGACGAGGACGAACAGGCTGCCGAGGAGCACGTCGGCTTGCTCGGCGCGGCGGGTGACCAGCCGCCAGCCCGTGATGCCGAGCCCGGCCGCGCAGACCGCGGCGAGGAGCGGATCGAGGACGAAGACCACCTGCTTCAGGAACAGGGACAGCAGCTCGACGTGGCCGACCGGCGTGTCGGAGTAGTCCTCGTAATTCTTGCTCATCGGCCCAAGGAGCAGCTTCACGTGCACGGCGAAGCGCTGCGGGTTCACGACCAGCTCCTGGAACACGGCGAAGCCCACGACGGCGGCCGCCGCGGCGAGGAGCAGACGGCGGTCGACCAGGGCGCGGGCGAGGCCGCGGAGCGCTCCCCGCTCGCGATACTCGTGGCGATAGAGAGAGACGAGGATCGGCAGCGGCGCCAGGGTGTACAGCCCGTAGGCCTGGTCCTTGGTGCACACCGCCGCCGCGGCCGCGGCGGCGAAGAGCACGTAGTCGCGCAGGCGGTGCCGCTTGAGGATGCGGACGTAGAAGAGGAGCGACAGGGTGAACCAGAAGAGGTACGGCGCGTCGAGGTTGCCCATCTTCGCGTAGTAGACGAGCGGCGCGATCGAGATCGTGATCAGCGCCGCGAACAGCGCCGAGCGGCGGTCGTAGATCTCGCGCCCCACGCGATAGACGAGCCAGATCGTCGCCATCGCCATCGCCAGGCTCACGAAGCGGCCCAGGTAGATGAGCCACGTCAGCGCCTGGTCGCCGTCGAGGGCGAGCACGCCGTGGTCGATCAGCCAGCGCAGCGGAAACGAGACGCCCTGCAGGACCGCGAAATGAAGCGGCGGATAGCGCAGGTGCCAGGCGTGCCGGTTGGTCGGGGCGTCCCAGGAGATGGCCTCGGGCCAGGAGCTCGGGTGCAGCTCATCCCCGGCCCAACCCCAACGGCCGGGCAGCCCCCACCAGATCCCGCAGGCGAAGAGGACGAGCGCCAGGAAGAGAGCCCCGCGCAGGGGCCACGGAGACGGCGATTCAGGAGTCACGATGGCTCGGCTCGCAGGGCCTTCACTCACGGCGACGGCGCTTGCGGGCACGGCACTTCGCTGCCGGAGAGGACCTCCGTCCCCACGGTGCCGGTGGACCGGGTCCCCGGCTCGGAGAGAATCCACGAGCCGCCGCCGGCGGGCGGCGGCGTGATCACGGCGCCCGGACCGAGGTCGAGAGCGTAGCAATGCGCGTTCCCCGCGGGCAGCGACGGCTTGGTGGCCGCCGGGGTGTTGTTGAACCACACCGGGCAGCCCCAGAAGGGATTGTCCAGCGAGCTGAAGAGCCCGGCCGGCTTCGTCGTGTCCGAGATCGCGATGGCCCCTGACTTGAGCCCGCCGGGGAAGCGCGGAGCAAACCAGTGCTCGCAATAGAAGTTCCCCTGGAGCGGCCGCGATCCCGCGCGCACCGGCCGGGAGACCAGGAAGGAGAGGTCCGTGGCCTCGGTCACCGTCACCTCGCCGTCGAACCGGTCGGAGCTGCCCAGAAGCCCTTCCTGGAAGGCGTGCTGGAGGGCGTCGTAATTGGCGCCGAACAGCTCGCAGCACATGCCGATCCTCTCCGGCCGGGCCCCCGGATCGACGCCGTAGCGGGCCCGATAGCGGGCCAGGATCTCGTCGTTGCTGAGCGGCTTTTCCCAGGGATCAGGCAGGCCGCAGAAACGATCGAACCCGGGGACGCTGCACAGGCCGACGCCCGGCGTCCTGCCGCCGGCGCCGGTGGGCTCCAGGCCGGCCGCCGACAACTTCGCGGCGCCGACGGTGCCGTGCGGCGAGTGGGAGGCCGCGATCTCTCGCTCTTGAGCGAGGGATGTGAGAGCCACAGTCTTGCCGGCGGCGCGCGGAGCGCGCTTCTTCGCCTTGGCATCCGCGGGGGAGCCGCCCGTCGCCGCGCCGGGCAAGGGGCCGCTCGCCAAGAGCAGGATGGCGGCAACGGTTGTGAGCTTTCTGAAGATGGTTCTTTTCTCCACGGACTCGAACTGGACTCCATCACGAAGGGTGACGAGAGCGCAACTTGTGCCGGAGGAGATCGCGACAGCTATGCGCTTGACCTTGGCGGGCAGAGAAGTCCAGCAGACTGGGTGTGCTAGCATGATTGAGAGGCGAATATGACCGGAATCGAGTACCTGACCGATCAGGACGGAAACCCGAGGGCCGTCGTCCTGCCCATCGAGCTTTGGCGACGCCTACTCCCGCGTGAAGAGGCGAGCGTCGAAGAGCTGACAGAGGCTGTCGAAGACTACTGCCTCGGCAAGGCCATGGATGAAGGTCGTCAGACACACTTGTTGAGCCGCGAAGAGGCACTGGAGCTCCTCAAGGATTGATGCGGTGGAAGTCCGCTACCGCGAGTCCTTTCTCCGCGACCTCAAGAGACTCAAGAAATTCCCGATCTACGAGAGGATCTATACCCTCTCGTTTGAGACCCTTCCCTCTGCAGCAGAGCTGAGAGAGATCCCCGGCGTGAAGGCGATACAAGGCTATCCGCATCGGTATCGTATCCGTGTCGCGAGCTACCGCGTTGGGATCGAGATCGCTGGACCTGTCGTTGAGATGGTCCGTGTTCTGGACAGGCGCGAGTTCTACCGCTACTTCCCGTAGCAGCTCTCTGTCGCTGCAAGGCTCTACTAAAGCCTCATCCCTTCCCTCGCGCCTCCGCCTTGTCCACGACGACCTCGGTCAAGCGCGCCGTGCGCGAGACCGTACGCCCGATCGCCTGGAGGAGGGCGATGCGGTTTTGCCTCACCTTGGGGTCTTCGGCCATCACCAGGACGTCGACGAAGAAGCGGTCGAGGACAGGGGCGAGGTCGAGGATGCGTTGCAGGCAGCGGTCGTAGTCGCGGGCAGCGGCGGCTTCCTCGACTTCGTGGCGCAGGCCCTGAAAGGCGGCGTGGAGGTCCTTTTCGGCAGGCTCGGCGAGGAGGGACGGATCGAGGGGTTGCTCGGCGGCATCCTTCACGATGTTGGCGATGCGCTTGGCGGCCTGGACGACGGTCAGGAAGCTGGGTTCCTCGCGCATGCGGTGGAGGGCGGCGACGCGCGCTTCGAGGTCGGGCAGGCTGGTGACGCCGACGGCCAAGGCAGCCTCGATCTCGTCGTAAGCGTAGCCGCGGAGGCCGAGGACGTAGCGGAGGCGGTCGTGGAGGAACGGGCGCAGGTCGTCGAGGATCTGCTCGGCGCCCCGGGTCAGGCGGTCGCCGTAGAGCTTGGCGGCCTCGACGGCTACCTGCTCGAGATTGAGGTCGAGGCCTCCCTCCAGAGCGATGCGCACGACGCCCTGGGCGGCGCGGCGCAGGCCGAAGGGGTCTTTGCTGCCGGTGGGGATCAAGCCGAGGCCGAAGATGCCGACCAGGGTGTCGAGACGGTCGGCGAGGCCGGCGACCAGCCCGGCCCGCCCGCGCGGGATGCGGTCCTCCGTGGTGGCGGGTAGATATTGGTCGTAGATGGCCTGCCAGACCGCTTCGGGCTGCCCTTCCTCACGGGCGTAGATGCCGCCCATGATCCCCTGCAGGGACGTGAACTCCTTCACCATCTCCGTGGCGAGGTCGACCTTGAGCAGGCGCGCCGCAGTGACTGCAGCCTCTCTCTCCGCCGTCCAGCCCAGCTCGTCGCAGATGGCAGCGGCGAGGGCGGCCAGGCGCTCGGATTTGTCGGCGTAGCTCCCCAGCCGCTCGTGGAAGGCGAGGCGGTGGAGCTGCTCGGCGCGACGCGCGAGGCCGGCCTTGCGGTCCTCGCCATAGAAGAAGCGGGCGTCGGCGAGGCGCGCCGCCACCACCCACTCGTTGCCGGAGCGCGCCCGGCCCTTGGGATCGTCCGGCCGGTCCATGACGGTGAGGAAACACGGGAGGAGCCCGCCGGTTGGTCCTTCCACGGTGAGGGCGCTCTGATGGTCGCGCAGACTGGTCGCCAGGACCTCGGCCGGCAGCTCCAGGAAGGCCTCGTCGAAGCGCCCTTCCAGGACGCCTGGGATCTCGCAGATGGCGGCCAGCTTGTCGAGGAGCGCGGGATCGTCCACCAGCTTGCCGCCCAGGCTCTCGGCGCGCTGCCGCATGGAGTCGGCGAGCAGGCGCCGGCGCTCGGCCGGGCGGACTTCGATGGCGTGCCGGCCGAGCTCGCGGCGGTAGGCCTCGGCGCCCGTCACCCGGAACGGCGCGGGCGAGAGGATCGGATGGCCGTGAGCAGTGTCGCCGGCGGCGACGCCGAAGAAGGTGAAAGGCACCACGGCGCCGTCGAGGAGGGAAACGACGCCGTGCACGGGTCGCACCCAGGGGCCTTCGCCGCTCCCCCAGCGCATCGTCTTCGCCCAGGAGATGCCGGCGAGAGTGCGCGGCACGAGGTCTGCCAGCACCTCGGCGGTGGGCTTCCCCGCGGTCTTCTTGATCGCCGCCAGGTATTCGCCCTTGTCGGTCTGCACGCGGGAGAGCTCGCCGGGCGCGACGCCGCAGCGCTTGGCGAAACCGGAGAGAGCCTGAGTCGGAGTACCGTCGGCCGTATAGGCTGCGCGTACCGGCGGTCCCAGGACCTGCTCCTCGCGGTCCGGCTCGCGCTCCGGCAGGCCGGTGAGGACGAGCACCAGGCGGCGCGGCGCATAGCCGGTCTCCACCTCGCGCGGCGCGAGGTTCCTCGCCATCAGCTCTTCGAAGACGCGCGTCGCCAGCTCGCGCACGCCCGGCTCCAGCATGCGGGCCGGGATCTCTTCGCTGCGCACTTCCAGCAGATACTCACCGCGCGGCATTCTTGATCTCCTGGGCAGTTTCTTGGGCAGTTTCGGCGACGAGTGCAACGGCGTCGCCTTCCCCGCGCAACAGCGGGAAGCCGAGCCGCTCGCGGCTCTCCACATAGGCGCGGGCACAGCCGACGGCGAGGTCGCGCACCCGCTTCATGAGACCGACGCGCTCGGTCACGGAGACCGCCCCTCGCGCGTCGAGGACGTTGAACACATGCGAGCACTTGAGAGCGTGCTCGTAGGCGGGCAGGACCAGGCCGGCCTCCAGGCACCGCCCGGCCTCCCGTTCCATACCGTCGAATTGCTGCTGCAGGAATCCGACGTCCGCCACCTCGAAGTAGTAGCGGGACAGCTCGTTCTCCTCCTGCTTGCGCACCTGGCCGTAGGAGAGCCCTTCCACCCAGTCCATGTCGTAGATGCTCCGCGAGAGCGACAGAAACATGGTGAGACGCTCCAGGCCGTAGGTGATCTCGGCGCTGATCGGCTTCAGCTCCATGCCGCCGGCCTGCTGGAAATAGGTGAACTGGGTGATCTCCATGCCGTCGAGCATCACCTGCCAGCCGACACCCCAGGCGCCGAGGGTGGGCGCCTCCCAGTTGTCCTCCTCGAAGCGGAGGTCGTGGTCGGCCAGATCGAGCCCGATCGCCTCCAGGCTGCGCAGGTAGAGCTGCTGCACGTCGTGCGGCGAGGGCTTCAGGACCACCTGAAACTGCAAGTGCTTGCCGAGCCGGAACGGGTTGTCGCCGTAGCGGCCGTCGGCGGGCCGGCGCGAGGGCTGGACGTAGGCGACCCGCCAGGGCTCGGGACCGAGGACGCGCAGGAAGGTGTCCGGATGCATGGTGCCGGCGCCCACTTCGAGATCGAGGGGCTGCTGCAGGACGCAGCCTTCGCGCGCCCAGAACTCGGAAAGTCGCAGGATCAGGTCCTGAAGTGTCTGCATAGGCTCATCGTCTCCGGCCTCGCGGGCCGTCAAATTGACATCGTCTTCTGAATCACGTCGTAGCTGCGCAGCTCACGCTGGAGGAAGTGACGCCGCACGCGCGCGCAGAGAGCCTCCACCTGGCGCAGGGTTCCCTTGGACGGCAGAGCCTCCGCCGATGCAGCCGGCGCCTCCGCCATCCGGGGGAGGCTCTCGCGGCTGATGCGGCGCAGAAAGTCGAGCGTCTCCGGTGCGACGGCGAAACCGGCGCGGCCGCCGCAATCGAAGCAGAGCGGCGTCTCGCCGTTGGGGGGCAGCACCGCTCCGGCTCCCCCTGCGGCCGCCTCGAAAGGCCTGCCGCAGGAAGGGCAAGAGCGGGGGGCCGGAAAGACGCCCGCCAAGCGCAGAACCCAGGCTTCAAAATATCGTGCCGCGAGGTCGCGGTCCACCCCCGCGAGCAAAGCCTCGAGCGTCGAGTCGAGCAGGCGATAGTAGTGGCTCGACTCCTCGTTCTCCTGCACGAATTCGAGCATGTGATCGGCCAGGTAGCTGCCGAGCAGGATGCCTTCGAGGTCGGATTGCAGACGGTGGGCCGGCCGCACCAGCTCGACGGACGAAATGCGGCCGAGCTCCCTCCCCTCTTTCTCGAACCACGTCACCTGCACCTTGGCCAGCGGCTGGAGCTGCCCGCCGAACCGGCTGTGCTTCGTGCGCGCGCCTTTGGCGACCCCTTTCTTCTTCCCCTGCTCGCGGGTGAGAAAGGTCACGATCCGGTCGCGGTCCTGGAGATCCATGACGTCCAGGAGCAGGGCCTCGGCGGTCAGGATCCCCACGACGTGACCTCAGACGGCGCCGGAGCGCCGGCGCGGCGGCCGGCGCTCCGCGGAGAGCGGATCAACCCTGGTACGGCGGCGCCGGCGGTGCCGGCGGCGGGCTCGTCGGCTTCGGCTTCATGAACACGAACTCGATCGACTCCGGGGTGCGGTAGTTGTACCGCTGGTCGAACTCGTTCTGGTCCATGATCAGCAGCAGGATGCCCTCCACCAGCCCGAGAAGGCTGCCGATGCCGCAGGTGACGACAGTGAGGACGATCTCGATCACACCGGTGACGGTCGACCCCAGGTAGAAATGGTGGACTCCGAGACTGCCCAGCAGGACGCCCAGGATGCCGGCGGTCGTCTTGTCCTTTCCACGGCTCTGCATCGCTTTCCCTCCATGGTTCATCCGTCGTTGCGCCTCCATGGTATCCGATCTCGCGTCCGGACGCTGGCTCGTGACATATTTTGGTGGACCCGCGCGGTCGAAGATGGCTGACCAACCCGACGATCCGAATCGAGACCTGGGCTTCGGCTCCGTGGTCGCCCGCGAGAGCCGGCAGCGGCTGCTCAACCGGGACGGCACGTTCAACGTGGTGCGCGAGGGGCTCCATCCCTTCGTCTCCATGAGCCTCTACCACGACCTGCTGACCATCACCTGGCCGCGCTTCCTCGGCCTGCTCGCCTTCTTCTATCTGACGGTGAACGGGCTCTTCGCCGCGGCCTACGTGGCCTGTGGGCCTGGCGCACTGGCCGGAGCGAAGGCGGTGACGCTGGGCGGCCGGTTCCTGGAGTCGTTCTTCTTCAGCGTCCATACCTTCGCCACCATCGGCTACGGCTCGATGAGCCCGGAGAGCCTGGCGGCGAACCTCTTGGTCGTCGTGGAGTCGCTGGTCGGCCTGCTCGGCTTCGCCCTCGCCACCGGTATCCTCTTCGCGCGCTTCTCGCGGCCCACGGCGCGCATCCTGTTCAGCGAGCATGCCCTCATCGCGCCCTACAAGGACGGCACCGCGTTCGAGTTCCGCATCGTCAACTCGCGCAGCAACCAGCTCATCGAGGTCAAGGCCAAGGTCCTGCTGAGCTGGTTCAAGCAGGGTGCGCAGAGCCGCGAGTTCTATCCCCTGCGGCTGGAGCGCGAGAAGGTGGTCTTCTTTCCCTTGAGCTGGACCATCGTCCATGCGATCGACGAGCAGAGCCCGCTGTGGGGCGTGACGCCGGAGAAGCTCGTCGGCTGCGAAGCCGAGTTCCTCATCCTTCTGACCGGGATCGACGAGACGTTCTCCCAGACCGTCCACGCCCGCTCGTCCTACAAGGGCGACGAGGTCCTCTGGGGAGCGCGCTTCGCGAACCTCTTCAATCCGCCGACGCCGGAGGGGGTCCTGAGCATCGACATCGGCCGGCTGGACGAGGTGGAGCGGGTGGCCCTCACCCTCCCCGAGAGAGGGGAGACGTAATCGATCACTCCCCCATCAGATCCACGTCCCGGTCCATCGTTGAAAGGAGTGCCTGGTCGTCCCGCCAACCGGGCTCGACGCGGACGTGGAGGTCGAGGTAGACGCGCCGTTCCAGGAACTCTTCGAGGTCGAGGCGGGCGGCGGTGCCGATGGCTTTGATCATCTGGCCCTGGCGGCCGACGACGATCTTTTTCTGACCGGGGCGCTCGACGAGGATGGTGGCGTAGATGCGGGTCAAGCCCTTCTCCGCATCCTCCTCCCAGCGCTCCAGGACGACCGCGGTGGAGTACGGCAGCTCCTCGGTGGTCAGCTCCAGGACCTTCTCGCGGATGCGCTCGGCGGCGAGGAAACGCTCGGGATGGATGGTCAGGAGCTCGGGATCGTAGAGGGGCGGCCCCTCGGGGAGCTTGTCCCAGAGGACGTCGAGAAGGCGGTCGCAGCCGTCGCCGGTCAAGGCGCTCACCGGCACGAGATCGGTGAACAGGCCGGTCTTCGCGTAGCGCTCGATCAGGGGGAGGAGCCGCGATTTGTCGCCGATCCGGTCGATCTTGTTGAGGACGAGGATCCGCGGCTCCTTCGCCTTCGCGATGACGTCCAGCACGTAGGCGTCCCCCTTGCCGGGCTTCTGCGCCGCGTCCACCAGGAGGCAGGCGACGTCGGCGTCGTTCAGGGCGTCCATGGCGTGGCGGACCATCTGGCGGTTCAGGCGGTGGAGGGGCCGGTGCACGCCCGGAGTGTCGTAGAAGACCATCTGGCCGCGCTCGGTGGAGAGGATGCCCACCAGGCGGTGGCGGGTGGTCTGCGGCTTGTCGGAGACGATGGCCACCTTCTCCGCGAGCAGGCGGTTCATCAGGGTCGACTTGCCGGCGTTCGGCCGGCCCAGGATCGCCACGCTGCCCGACCTGGCCATCAGAGCCCGGTCTCCTCGCCCTCGTCGCGGCTCTCGCCGGCGGTCGGCACCTTCTCCACCTTCACGGTCTGGATGCGGCGGTCGGCCACCGCTTCGACGGTGAAGCGCAACCCGAAGCGGTCGACGGTCTCGCCGGGCTGCGGCACGTGCCCGAGGGCGCTGAAGATGAGGCCCGCCACGGTCTCGTACTCCGGGTCCTCGATCTCCACCTCGAACAGCTCGTCCAGGAGCTCGATGCGGGCGCGGCCGTCCAGGCGGTAGGCGCCGTCGCCCAGCGGCTCCAGCTCGGCCACCAGGGCCTCGTGCTCGTCCATGATCTCGCCGACGATCTCCTCCAGCAGGTCCTCGACGGTGACCAGGCCGGCGGTGCCGCCGTACTCGTCCACCACGATGGCGACCTGTTGGAAGCGCGCCTGGAGCTCCTTCAAGAGCTCGCCCAACGGCTTGGTCTCGGGGATGAAGAGCGCCGGTTTGATCAGCTCGCGGGCCGGCGGCCGCTCGGGGAGGCGCAGGGCGCGCAGCACGTCCCGGATGTGCAGGATGCCCACGATGTGGTCGATCGAGTCCTGGTAGAGCGGGATGCGCGAGTGGCCGGACTCGATGAAGCGGTCGGCGAGCGCGTCCAGGGTGGCCTCGACCGGCGCGCAGATCATGTCGATGCGCGGCGTCATCACACTGCGCACCAGCGTGTCGCGGAAGTCGACGATGCTCCACAGCCACTCGCCCTGCTCGGGCTCCAGGATGCCCTCCCGCGTGCCGACGTCGATGAAGGCCTCGATCTCCTCGTCGGTGGCGGAGGTCTCCCCTTCCTCGTCCTCGTCGCGCCGCTCCAGCGACCGCTTGGGCACCAGGGGCGCGAGGACGGCGACCAGGGGCGAGAGCAGGAAGAGCGCCACGCGGTACAGGCGGGTGAGCCAGCGCAGGACGCCCTCGGGGTCGTGAGCGAGGAGCGCTCGGTTGCCCGCCTCGGTGCAGGCGACGAGGAGCACCACCACGGCCAGAGCCCAGGCGACGGGAGCCATGCGGTTCCAGGCCCGCAGCAGCTCCTCCAGCGAGAGGAAGAGGACGATGGGCGCCAGCCGGCCGGCCAGGGAGAGGATGTAGCGGTAGACGCCGAAGCGCAGCGGGTGCTCGTAGAGGCGACGCAGGCCGCCTCCGGCCTCCTCGGCCCAGTGCCGCAAGCGGATCGGCCCGCTGCGCTCGAGGAGCGCCGAGAGGACGGCGACCACCACCGCGGCCGGCAGCAGCAGAGCCGTCATCCACGCCAGAACGGTCGGCGGCAGGAGGGTGGTGGGGACGGTGTCAGGCATGGCCGCCCTCGGGGCCCTCACCCCTGCCCCTCTCCCAGCTCCCACCGCCCTGTCCCCGGGAGAGGGGAGAAAAGCAACTCTTGCTCTTTCTTCTTCTTGTCTCCCCTCTCCCGGCGGGGGGTTGGGGGGAGCTGGGAGAGGGGCGGGGGTGAGGGCGCTGTTCGGCGCCGCCGGCATCATCGGCCGCCAGCCACGTCTTCCGCAGCCTGCGCTCGAGGCGCTCCATCTCCCCATGGTCGCTCTCGTGGTCGTAGCCGAGGCAGTGCAGCACGCCGTGCAGGAGCAGGGTCTTGATCTCCCGCTCGGGGCTGTGATGGGCCTCCGCCGCCTGCCGCCGCGCCACCGGCACGGAGATCAGAACGTCTCCCAGATGGCCGTCCTCGCCGTCGTCGTGCCCGGGAAAAGAGAGCACGTCGGTCGCCTTGCCCAGCCCGCGGTACTGGCGGTTGACCCGCCGCATCTCGCGGTCGCTGCAAAAGCGCACGCCGAGGCTCTGCGCCCGGGGCGCCACCGTGTCCAGCAACCACGCCAGCCAGGGGCGCAGGCGGCGCGCGCGCACCTCCGGGTAGCGGTTGGGGTTCTGCAGGGCGATGTCGTGATCGCCAGGGGGTCGGTCTGGGTCTCTCATCCGGGCCGTGTCACGAGGCACGCGCGGCATCCGCCAGCGGCGGCCGCTTCTCCCGCTTCGGTCCGGCGTTGAAGTCGAAGCCCGGGTAGTCCAACCGCTGGTGGAAGATGTTGGCGAGCACGCGCAGGAACGCCTCGGAGGCGTTGTGCAGATCGGACAGAGTGAGGTCCGTATGATCAAGCTGGCCGTCGTTCAGGCAGTCGTCCAGGATGGTGCGGATCATGCCGCGGATCTTGAGCGGCGTCGGCTCGGTCAGCGTGCGGCTCGCCGCCTCGATCGCGTCGGCGAGCATGAGGACGCCCATGACCTTGTTCTGCGGCTTCGGCCCCGGGTAGCGGTACTTCTCCTCCGTCACTTCGCCGGCTTCCGGGTCGCGCTGCTCCAGCGCTTTCTTGTAGAAGTAGGTCATCAGCCGCGTGCCATGGTGCTGCCGGATGGCATCGCGGATCACCCGCGGCAGGTTGTGCTCGCGGGCCAGCTCGACGCCGTCCTTGACGTGGTTGACGATGATCAGGGCGCTCATGGAGGGGACCAGCTTGTCGTGCCGGTTGTGCCCGGGACGCTGGTTCTCCACGAAGTAGTCGGGGCGCAGGACCTTTCCCACGTCGTGGTAGAGACCGCTCGCATAGGCGAGCACCGGGTCGGCGCCGCACGCCTCGCACCCTTCCTTGGCGAGGTTGGCCACCATCAGGGAGTGCTGGAAGGTGCCCGGCGCCTCGTAGGCGAGCCGGCGCAGCAGCGGCAGATTGGTGTTCGACAGCTCGACCAGCTTGATGTCCGTCGTGATGTTGAGGATCGACTCCAGGATGGGATTCGCGAAGCTCCCGACCGCGGCGACCAGAAGGCCGCCGGCGAAGGCGCACAGCACGTCGAAGCCGACCTGCAGAGTGCCGCGATCGGGGCTGGCGACCGCGGCGAGAACAAAGGCCATGATCACGTTGATCACGCCGACCACCATGCCGACGCGGGCCATCACCAGCCGCTGCCGATACTGGAAGCGGTCGAGAGCGTAGATGGCGGCGAGGGAGCCGGCGAGGCTGTAGAAGACGATCCACAGCGAGTCGGCGTCAATGGCCAGCCGGCTCGCCAGGATGGAGAGCAGCACCGAGAGGAGGAGCGCTGCATTGCGGCCGAAGAGCAGGCCGGCGAGGAGCGCCAGCGAGGCGAACGGCGTGGCGTAGGCCCAGCTCCGCGCCGAGGAGAGGGCCGGCGAGTCGAAGACGCCGGAGAGAGCGCCGGCTACCACCAAGCAGAATTTCGCGCCCAGAAGGGAGAGGAGGAGCAGCAACAGGCCCTCCCCGAAGCGGCGGCGCGGGCCGTGGTCGGCCACCCTTTCGCGCTGCAAGCCGAGCCAGACCACCGCGGCGGCGAGCCCGAGGAGGCAGAAGGTGGCGGCGAACGGCGGGATCTGCGTCCGCAGTTGGCGCTCGCCCCGCATCTGCGCGATCACCCGGGCAGCGGCCACAGCGATGACGTCCCCCTTGCGGATGATCACCTGCCCCTTGCGGATCTGATTGAAGACCTGGCCGGCGCTGGTCGCCGCCGCCTCGCGGCGGTCCAGGGTCTCGCGGCGGTTGGGCAGCAGGTTGGCCGGCAGGTTGTCGAGGAGCATCTGGACGACGATGCTGCGCTCGGCCGGAGTGAAGCCGCTCCAGTCGCGCACCTCCGATTCGAACAGCTCGCGTGCTTCGTTCGGATAGCCCAGCGGGCCGAAGAGGTCGAGCTGCGGCTGCTCGGTGCCGGCGCCGAGGTCGCGCCAGGCGATGCCGTGCAGGCGGTTTTCGAGGAGCGTCGTCTTGTTGCCCACCACGCCGCGGCGCAGGGCCTGGACGAGGACGCCGCCGACGCGCTCCTCGAGCTCCGGCGAAAACTTCTTGCGCGCCAGGAGATCGAGCTGCTCCGCGGTGAGATGCAGCCCCTCCGGCTCCGCCGCGCCGGCCGCCAGCTCGCGCACGGCCGCCGTGCGCACCTCCGCCTCTCCCTCTCCTTTGCCGGGAGCGCGCGTGAGCAGGCGACGGCCACGGGTAAAAAGCTCCTTCACCGCCTGCTCGCGCTCCTTCGCCACCCCGGGGTCGAAGTCGTAGACTTGGAGGACTTCCTCGCGCGCCTGCTCCTGCTTGGTGCGCGTCGCGTCCTCGTCGAGGAGCAGCAAGTCGCGGGTGGCGACGAAATCGCGATCGGCGATGGTGTTGGGCGTCGCCCGCGGCGTGATGTGGAAAGCGCCCGGCATGAGCGCCCAGGCGCCGCAGAGCAGGAAGAGCGTCACCCAGAGCCCCGGCATCTCCAGAGCGCGGAACCAGAGGTCGGTCGGCCGCAGCTTGCGCCGCAGGTTGAAGGATCCGGTGTTGATCAGCTCCAGCCGGGACGGCCGCGCCGCCCGGGAGGAGGTGGTGGTGCCGTTGGGTCCGTGCGGACCGCCGGGGGTGGGGGGAGCCATGGGATCGGGTGCCGTTGCCATGGTCGCTGAACAGGCTTGCGGCGCGCCGTACCGGTGGCGCGCCGGAGAGTCATGAGGGCGCGACAAACCCGGGAGAGCCGGCGGCGGCTACGGCCTTCGCCGCCTCGCGCTCGCTCTTCTCCCGATCGCGCCGATCGTACGCCGTGACGATCTTTTGCACCAGAGCATGGCGCACCACGTCGCTCTGGTCGAAGTAGAAGAACTTGATCCCCTGGACGTCGGAGAGGACCTCCTGGGTCTCGCGCAGGCCCGACATCTTCCCCTGCGGCAGGTCGACCTGCGTGACATCGCCGTTGATTACCGCCTTGGAGTTGAAGCCGATCCGCGTGAGGACCATCTTCATCTGCTCGGTGGTGGTGTTCTGCGCCTCGTCGACGATGATGAAGCTGTCGTTCAGGGTGCGCCCGCGCATGAAGGCGATGGGCGCCACCTCGATGATTCCGCGCTCCAGCATCCGCCCGACCTTCTCGTAGCCGATGATGTCGTGCAGCGCGTCGTGGAGAGGGCGCAGGTACGGATTGACCTTCTCCGCCAGGTCGCCGGGGAGGAAGCCCAGCTTCTCGCCGGCCTCCACCGCCGGGCGGGCCAGGATGATCCGCCGCACCCGTTTCTCGATCAGGGCGGCGGCGGCCATGGCCACCGCGAGGTAGGTCTTGCCGGTGCCGGCCGGCCCGATGGAGATGACGATGTCGTAGTCGATCATCGACTGGATGTAGAGCTGTTGCTTCAGGCTGCGCGGCGCCACCAGGCGCCGCACGGAGGCCATCATCCCCTCCGGCATGAAGAACTCCACCAGCGAGGTCTCGGGGGATTCCGATGCCACGCGGATGGCCGTCTGGACGTCGCCGGGCCGGAAGCGGTAGCCCTTCTCGGTGACGGCGGCGAGCCCGGACATGAGGCGCTCCACGGCCTGCACCCGCTCGGGCTCGCCGAGGATGTGCAGCTCGGTGCCGCGCGCGGTCAGGCTCACCTCGAAGGTGCGCTCGATCCGCCGCAGGTTCTCGTCATGGGTCCCGAAGAGGGTGTCGAGACCCTCTTCGGCAAGAGTGACTTGGGTCATCTGGGGGCTTTTCTCGTGCTCAGAGGGACCGGCGGGCGTCGGCCGCGGCCGGTCCGGGACAGGTTCTTCGATGGGACCCGCGATCTCACGGTGTCGGTGCGGAGCGCCCGCCCCTGCCCGCAAGACCATGGGCAGACCGCTCCGGTCCACAGAGTCTAGCAGACCGCGTGCCTACTTCACCCCCTACCCTCTCCCATCGCTCTCCCGGCCGCTGGGAGAGGGGAGAAACCGCCACAAAGACCAAGGCAGAATCGCAGCCCTTGGGAGGTCAATCGGTGCCCCGCAGGCCCCATTCGACATCCTCGCGAATCAGCTCGGATTCCTCGCCCACCGCGTCGAGCGCTTGGCGGTAGAGCTTTTCCTCGATCCAAAAGCCCGCCTCGGTGCGGAGCTTGTCGAGCTCGGGCCTGAGCACTTCGAGCTTGCCCTCCAGGCGGGCACGGATCAAGACTCCAATCGCGCCGGTCTTGTTCAAAGCGTACAGGCTCGCAACACGCCGTGCCTCCGTTTCGTCGAGCAGGACGAGACTCGCCTTCAACTCGACCGCAAGACAGATCACTTCGGCCTCTCCGTCATCCAGCTCCTGCTTGAGGGATTTCAGCAGAAGCTCCTGGGTCACCGGACGAACCTCAATCCAGCCCTCCAGGCGTGCCTCCTCGACCTCGACCACTCCGAGGCGCCCCTTCCCTTCCTCCACGACCTCGCGCCAAACGGCCGTCGGAACGATCAGCTTGCCGTAGAGCTCCCGCAGGAGCCCAAGCCGACCGATTCCCGCCAGATGGATGAGCGAGGAGGAGTCACAGATCACCATGGGCGTGATGGATGTCTTCCGCCAGATCGGCAGCCGTGTAGTGGCGGGGAACTCGGCGTTCGCCAAGGAGCTGTTCGAACTGCCATCGGTCCATCTGTCCGAGCACCCGGGCCTTTCCGAGCGAAAGAACGCCACGGCGATAGAGGGCGAGAGCCAGCTCGCGCCGAATCTCGCCCTCGGCTTCGTCAGGGGGGAACCTGAGAGCGTCAACGACATCTGTGGGAACTTCGAGAATTAGCTTCGGCATCTGCGGTCACCTCACTGGAGCCCATTATGACGTGTGAGGAGCAAGGATGGCATGGAAACCGCCACTCGATCTCCCACTCTATTTGTTCCCCACATTCTCCCCTTTCCCGGGGCAGGTCGGCAATGGGAGAGGAATCGGGGGAGAGGGGTTAGAGATTGGAGGAGGATGGGAGCAACGCGACGCGGAATCCGTTGAACTTAGGGCTGTTCGACGGATCGAGCCTGCTGCGGAAGGCACAGCGCGCGCGGATAGGACTGAGGTTGAAGGCGCCACCTCGTAAAGCCCGGGGCCCGGAGGCCTTCAGATCCTCCCGGCCATCCTTCGGGTCGTAAGGATAGCCGATTGGTTTCTTCCAGTCGTTGCCCCGCAGGCTCCGTGTCCACTCCCAGACGTTGCCGCTCATCTCCTCGCAACCGAATGTGCTAACACCGCCCGGAAAACACCCCACAGGATTCGGCGCCCCGATACGGCTGTCGTCGCAGTTCGCTCGCTCCGGGTCAGCCTCTTCGCCCCAGGGGTACGTTCGGCCATCGACCCCCCTCGCTGCCTTCTCCCACTCTGCCTCCGAGGGCAGCATCACCTGGAGCTTGCCCTGGACGAGCTGTGGCCAGAAAGCTGAGCAGGAGGCTCCGGCGACGCTCTTGGCCAACTCCCGCAACGCCTCCGTCAACCACCGGCAATAGGCGAGCGCGTCTCGCCAGGAGACGTAGACTGCCGGCTGATTCGCTGCCCCCTGGAGTGCCCGAGGGTCCATTGCATATCCGCGTTGCTCCACGAAGACCCGAAGCTGTGCCACCGTCACCGGGAAACGGCCGATGAAGAACGCTGGCAGCGTCACCTCATGGAGTTCCTTCCTCTTTCCCATCAGGAACGGCCCGGCCGGTACTTCCACGAAGCCCAGGAGCGGCTCCCGAGGCAGGAACCACCGCTCTGGATCGAAGCGCGGGTCGCTGAGCTTCGCCAGGGTCTTGCCGGCCAGGGCCCGCTCACGGGCCGGGAAGACGTCGGCGCGCAGGAGGTGAACATGCCAGCGGCGGAGCAGCTCGAGCTGCTGCTGGTTGGCCGGGCTGATCTTTCGCGCGAGGTCCACCGCCTCCGCGACCGCCTGTCCGGCGAGGTGCGATCCCCACGCGTCGGCCTGACGGACAGCGGGATCGTCCGGCTCGCGATAGCAGAGCTCGCGGGCGAGCTGCCAGACAGCGGCTGGCGTCCCCCGAGCTGCCTTGGCACTTGCGAGGAGCACCACCTCGCGCCAGCGGTCGGGGTCGGTGCGCCCCAGCTCGGCGACTGTGGTGGGAAAGTCCTCGATGGACAGGTGGCAGGCGGCGAGGTACTCCTGGAACGTGCGATGCGGGAAGGTGTAGATGCCGACGCCGCGCGGCACCAGGAGGCCGGCGCGTTGGCTCAGGTAGTCGACGAGCACCGCCGGATTGGTCTCCGGGGTGCGCCGCAGGCGCATGAGGCGGGAGACGAGGTCTCCTTCGGCCACGTCGGCGGTGCCGGGACGGTCCCCCTGTGCGGCGTGGACATCGAACGCCAGCTCCTCCAGCGTCTGCCGCACCCGCTCCTTGCCGACCTCCAGGTACTGACCCAGGCTGGGCTGAAGGAGCACTCGCTTCCCCTGGCGGTCGCGGATCACGCGGTGGCTCTCCCAGCGGTCGAGGAGGAGCTCCACGGTGGCGGCGTAGAGCTCCTCGCGCTTCTCCGGCAGGTCCGCGCCACGCCAGGCGTGGAGGCAGGCCATGAGGGTGAGGAGGAGCGGCCGCCCGGCGAGCTCGCGCAGATGCTCGCGGCCGAAGATCGCTTCCCGCAGGTGCGCCGCCTTCCCCTCGGCGGCCGCCGCCGCGAGCTTCCCCACCGCCGCGGAGTGGGCGTACCAGCGGGAGACGAAGCGCCGGATCTGGCCGCTGCTGAACGGCGCCAGCACCGCCTCGGCGAAGCCCTTGAGCTTCCAGCCCTGGTTCTGGTAGGCGTAGATGCGGCTGGTCAAGAGCACGCGACACTTCGCGAAGCTCCGCACGAAGTCTTCGACCGCCTCGCGGATCTGCTCCCGCCGGCTCTCCGCCTCGGGGACCTCGTCGAGACCGTCGAGGAGCAGCAAGCAGCCTGTCTCCTGGAGGTGATCGTGAAGGAAAGCAGCGCAGCCGTCGAGGCTCGCATCATCGAGCGTCCTCGCGATGAACTCCCACAGGTGGCGCGCCGTCGCCCGCTCCCCCACCGCGGGCAGCCCCTGGACGGCGAAATCCCGCAGCACCACCCGCACCGGCAGCAGGGTGCCGTGATCCCAGGGCTGCGCTTTTTCCTCGTCGTCGCCGTCGTCGTCCGGCAGCGGCGCCCGGAGGAGATCGAGCCCGGCATGGGGCGGACCCAGCGACTCGCCGGCCAGGCAGAGCGCCACGAAGCTCACGAACGTGCTCTTGCCGCTGCCGGGATCGCCCAAGAGCACGAGACGTGGGTGCCGGTTGAGCAGCTCCAGGGCCGAGAGGGGACGCTCGCGGGCTTCCGCACCCGTAGATATCGGCCGCCCTTCTCGCGGCGACAGAGTCAGGAGAGCCGTATAGACGGCGTCGAGGCTCAGGCCGGCGTCGCCTTCACCGCCGGCGGCGGCCGGATCGATCCCGAGGAGGGAGAGCGAAGCGGCATCTTGATAGAGGCGGCGGAGGTACTTGGTGCGGAGGGCGGGCTCGACAGCGGCGCTCCGATCCGGAGAGCCCCCGACAATCAGGTTGCCGTGAACGTCGCCGCGCACGACGACGCCTCCCGCCCCCGCGGCCAGCGCTCCCGGACCCATGGCAGCGGCGCCGGAGCCTTCGACCCGGACCGTAGTGATCGAGACGCCTGCGGCGCCGGAATCCGCCAAGCCCTCCCGCTCCAGATTCCGCAGCGCCGCGACGACCTGAGTGGCCAAGCGGTCCGGAAAGTCGAAGAAGCCGACGATGCGCTCCTTCCGAAGCCGGTCCCGGAAGCGAAGCTGCCGCTGCCATTTCTCGTCGGGCTCGCGCAGGGAGGGCGGCAACGGCAGGTCGTCCGACGCCAGGAAGAGGAGGCGGGGGACGCCGGCCTCCACCGCCGAGTCGTGCTCCCTCTCGGTGAAGGAAAGCTCACCCCCCTCCGGCGAGCTGCCATAAAGGTGCCCGACGAGCCCGAGGAAGACGTCGCACCCCCCGACCTTGGCGCGGCAGAAGGCGTCGGCCTCCCAGTCGCGGGCGCCGAAGTCCTCCATGCGGACGCACTGAAAACCGTCCAGGCCCGAGATGGCCTTGAAGATGGCCTCCCGGTGCGGCCCGAGGTCACGGGCCGTGGAGCTCAGGAAGACCCTGCGAACGACAGTCGGCTTCGCGGCGGCCAAGAACCCTCCTGCCCCTACTTGGGAGGCGCGGGTGTCCGCCGACGCCACTGGTGGCGCGGGGGTACCGGGATCTCAGCTCGCGGCGTCTCTGCGAGGAGGCACTCCTTGAGGGTTGGCCGCGCTGGGGTGACGATCTGCGGACCCTCGTTGAGGCTCGCCTCCTGCGGCTCGCTGAAGTGTGGTTTCGTGTCTTGCACCGGTCTCCTATTTCTTCCCGTACTCGTAGAACCCGCGGCCGCTCTTCCTGCCCAGCCGGCCAGCTTGCACCATCTGCTTCAAAAGGGGCGGTGGCGCGAAACGCTTCTCGCGGTATTCCTCGAACATGATGTTGGCGATGTAGTAGGTGGTGTCCAGCCCGACGAAGTCGAGGAGGGTGAACGGACCCATCGGATAGCCGCAGCCGAGCTGCATCCCCTTGTCGATGTCCTCGGCGCTCGCCACGCCCTCTTCCAGAGCGCGGACGGCGTCCAGGAGGTAGGGAACGAGGAGGCGGTTGACCACGAAGCCCGAGTTGTCACGGCAGGCGATCGGCTCCTTGCCGAAGGAGCGGGCCAGCTCGAAGGCGGTGTCGAAAGTCTCCTCGGAGGTGAGCAGGGTGCGCACCACCTCCACCAGCTTCATCACCGGCACGGGGTTGAAAAAATGCATCCCGAAGAACTGGTCGGGCCGGCGGGTGAACATGGCGAGTTGGGTGATGGTGAGCGACGAGGTGTTGCTGGCGAAGATCGCCTCCCCCTTGACCACTTCGTCGAGGGCGGAGAAAGTCTTCCGCTTCTCCTCCAGGCTCTCCACGATCGCCTCGATGACGACGTCGCAGTCGGCGAGCGCGTCGAGCCCGACGACGCCGGACAGGCGGCCGAGCGCCGCATCTCTCTCCGCGGCGTCGAGCTTTCCCTTCTCGACCGCCTTGCCGAGTGAGCCCTGGATCTTCTGCAGCCCCTTGTCCACGATCTCCTGGCTCACCTCGCGGACCACGGTCTCGTAGCCGGCGCGCGCCGCCACCTCGGCGATGCCGGACCCCATGAGGCCGCAGCCGAGCACTCCCACTTTACGGATCTTCATTGGACCCTCCTGGTTCCAGAGATGTCGCTTCCGTGATCTCCCGCCCGCCCGCGGCCCGCCGCGCCAGGCGCAGGATGCGCGCGCCGGGCACGGCGAACGGCAGCCGCTCCGCCCATTCCACCACTTTGACCCCCGGCCCTGCCAGCAGCTCCTCCAGGCCCAGCGCTCCCGTCTCCTCGCCATCGAGCCGGTAGAGGTCGACGTGCACGAGCCGCCCGCCCCCCTCACCCCGCCCGCGATGCTCGCGGATCAGGGTGAACGTCGGCGACTGCACCTCGCCTGGATCCATCCCCAGCCCCTCGGCCACGCCGCGCGCCAGAACGGTCTTGCCCGCGCCCAGGTCGCCCGACAAAAGGAGGACGCCGTCGGGCGCCAGCTCGCGGGCGAGGGCGGCGCCGACGGCGCGGGTCTCCTCCTCGGAGTGGGTGATCCAGGAGGTCAAGGAGAAGCCCCCGCCAGCTCCGCAAACGCGGCCGGCAGGAATTCCAGCAGATCCCCCGCTGCGAGCGCGTTCTCGCCGCGCTCGCGGACCGCGAGGTCGCCGGCCAGGCCGTGGAGGTAGACGGCGAGGAGGACCGCGTCGCGGAGGGCGAGCCCGTAGGCCTCGCGCTGCGCGATGAGGCCGGCGACGAGGCCGGTGAGCACGTCGCCGCTCCCCCCGGTGGCCATCCCCGGATTGCCCGTCGGATTCACCCAGACGTCCCCGCCCGGCTCGGCGATCAGGGTGCGGCTGCCTTTGAGGACGACCAGCGCGCCGGTCTCCGCCGCCGCCCGGCGGGCCGCCGCGAGCCGGTCGGCCTGGACGTCGGCGGTAGACATCTCCAGGAGACGGCCGAGCTCGCCGGGATGGGGGGTCAGGACCGTCGCGGCGCTGCGAGCGGCCAGCTCGGCGGCGCGGCCGGCGAACGCGTTGATGCCGTCGGCGTCGAGGACCAGCGGCAGTTTGGCCTCCAGGACGATCCGGCGGATGGCGGCAACGGTCTCCGGCCCCTGTCCGAGCCCGGGACCCAGGGCCAGAACCGCCTTGCCTTCGGCCGCGGCCAGCAGCGCGTCCGCGGCTCTCTCGGCGAGCTGGCCGGCGTTGTCCGCGGACAGACCGAGGGTCATCGACTCGAGCGAGCCGAGGTCGACGACGTCGAGGATCGGCTCGGGCACGGCGGCGGTGACAAGGCCGGCGCCGGAGTGGACGGCGGCGCGGGCGGCGAGGATCGCGGCGCCCGCCTTCCCCGGCGAACCGGCAACGAGCAGGACGTGCCCGAAGTCCCCCTTGTGCGCCTCCGCCGCCCGCGGCGGCAGCCAGCCCGCCAGCTCCTCGCCCACCACCAGGTAGAGCCTGCCACTTGGCTCGGCGACCTCCTCGATCAGCCGCGGCGGGATGCCCAGATCAGCGACCACCAGCTCCCCCACCGCCGCGGCGGCCGGCGTCAGCACATGGGCCACCTTGGGCGCGGCGAAGGTCACGGTCAGAGCCGCCCGCACGTGCGGTCCGAGCGGCTCGGCGCGGCTGCCGTTGAGACCGCTCGGCAGGTCCACCGCCACACAGGGACGCGCCAGGTCGCTGATCCCGTCGACGAGAACGGCGAACAGGCCGGAGAGAGGGCGCGCGAGGCCCGTGCCGAACAGGGCGTCGACGATCAGGTCGTGTCCCTCCGCCGCGGCCAGGGCGCTCCGGGCGTCGCCCTCGGTCGCCAGCTCGACGATGGGCAGATCCATCTTGCGGCAGATGGCGAGCTGCGCCCCGGCATCGCCGGAGAGCTCCTTGCCGCCGCTCGCCAGGAAGACCGTGATTTCCCAGCCGCGGACGGCCAGATGGCGGGCCACAGCCAGGCCGTCGCCGCCGTTGTTCCCCGGCCCGCAGAAGACCGCCGCGGACTCCGCCTCGCCGATGGCTCCGGTCGCCTCGCCGATGGCGTCGACCACGCCGAGCGCCGCGTTCTCCATGAGGACGAGGCTCGGGATGCCGAGATCCTCGATGGCCGCGCGGTCCACCTCACGCATCGCTTCCGCGGTCAGGATCCTCATAGGCGTCTCCAGGCTGCGAGTAGCGCCCGCGTCCGCGGGCAACCGAGATCGCTCGCTTTCATGGCCGCTGCCAGCCGGCGCAAGTCGGCGGCCGTGTCGACGTCCGCCGCCGCCGGCAGCAGCGCGAGGCGGAGGCCCAGCTCTCGGCAGCGGTCCACGGTCGCCGGAAAGACCTGGTCGGTGCTCCAGGCAATGTCCTGGAACAGGCGCTCGCACCGGCCAGCCGTCAGCGCCCCGGCGCGGAGCGCGATCAGATAATAGCCGCCGTCCTCGGCCGGCCCGAGCGCGACGTCGGCATCTCCCTCCACCAGCTCGAAAGCGCGGTGGACCGTCGCCACCGAGAGCGTCGGGTGGTCGCTGCCCACGGCCGCCACCGCCGCCGCCTCCCGCGCCGCAGCGGACAGGGCGGCGTACAGCCGCTCCCCGAGACTCTCCCCGCACTGCCGGATCCCGCGCACCGGCCCGTCCGGCATGGCTTCCTCCCCGTCCAACGCCCACGCCAGGACCGTGGTGAAGCTCCCCGTCTGCAAGCGGTCCAGGAGATCGTCGAGAAAGGCGGCGTGCAGCGCCGCCGCCTGCGCGGGGGTAAGATCGCCGATCAGCCGCGTCTTCACCCGCCCCTCCCGGGCCGGCTTGGTGAACAGGAGGAGGCGGCGATCGGAGGGCTCCGGCACGAGCGGGGATTCTACATGCCTCTCCTCACGCTGCTCACCGACTTCGGCCTGGAGGACTACTACGTCGCCGCGGTCAAGGGCACCGTCCTGCGCCTGGCGCCGGGCAGTCAACTGGTGGACATCTCCCACCAGGTGCCTCCGGGCGACGTCGAAACCGCCGCCTTCCTCCTCGCCGCGGCCTTGCCCAGCTTTCCCGCGGGCACCGTCCACCTGGCGGTGGTCGATCCCGGCGTGGGCAGCAGCCGGCGCATCCTCGCCGCCCGTACCGACGGCAGCTCCGCCCACCCGCCGAGCTGGATCGTGACGCCCGACAACGGCCTCCTCACTCCCCTTCTGCCGAGCCTGGTGTCCGTCCGGGCGGTGGAACGGTCCGCTCTCTTCCTGACGGCGCCCGGACAGACGTTCCACGGCCGCGACCGTTTCGCTCCCGTGGCGGCCTGGCTGCTGCGCGGCGAAGGGGGGGAGGAGCTCGGCCCCGAGATCGCCGATGCGGTCCGCCTCGCCGTCGAGCCGCCGCGCCGGGAGCCTGGCGGGATCCGCGGCCGGGTGGCGCACGTGGACCGCTACGGCAACCTGGTCACCGACATCCCCTGGGGCTGGCTCCCCGCGTCGCCGTCTCCTGTGGTGGAGGTAGGCTCGGCGCCGGCTTCCCATTGGACGGACAAGCGTGTCACCCACTACGCGGAGATTCCGCCGGGCGAGACGGCGTTTCTCCCCGGCTCCCTGGGGACTGTCGAGCTGTCCATGAACGGCGCGGACCTTGCACGGCACTGGAACGTGGGGCGAGGAGCAACGGTCCGAATCACCATGGATGCTGGCCCCGGCGAGCGTTTGACACTGCGGTGACACCTCGGGCGAGTCGGGCTACAATGAGTCGTTCGAGGCCGAGGAGCCCGATGGATCTTTGGGAAGGAGCGTGCGGCTATGAGCAAGTGGGAGTATAAGATCATCAACATCCGTAGTGAGAACTACCGCCTCGACCCCAATTCCGCGACGCAGTTGAATCAGCTCGGCGAGGATGGGTGGGAGCTCGTCTCGATCACCTCGGTGAACTTCAAGACCGGCGCGACCGACAACATCGCCATGGTCTTCAAGCGTCCCGTCGCCAGCTCCTGAGAGCCGTTCTTCCCCAGCTGCGGTGATGCCGCAGCCATGCTCGGCAGCTAGGATCTACGCAGCTCAGCCAAGATCTGCTGGCAGAGCCTCTCGCTGATCCAGATGTCCGGGCGCGCTGCGATCGCGAGAAGCAGCAACTCGATCTCGTCGAACGCGATCAATCCTTCCCGATGAGCCTGGACGAGAACGCCCAAGGTTCCCTTGACCACGAACCCGAGGCGACGAGCCTCGCCACGCGCCAACTCGTCATCCATCAGCAGGAGAGCTTCTCGGTCTGCGCCGGCCAACGCCAGCAGCTCCCTTTCCCCTGCGTCGAGAACAACGCGAGGTTTGTACTTGGCCAGAACTGCTTCCGACGCCTCGACGATAGGGCAGCGAAAACGATCTATGAATAGGCGAGCGATGACCGCGTCGGGGGCGCCGAGCGCCATTCCTTCGGCGACCACCTCGTGGTAAACCGTATGAGGGATGACGAGTCGAGGATAGAGATGAGTGAGGAGGGGAAGCCGATTCAGCTTGCCCAGTGCAATCAGCGGACCGGCGTTGCAGAGAACGGTCCGCAAGCGATCAGCCGAGCTCCTCCGCCAGCGTTGCGGCGCTGAAAGGGGGCTGCATCCCCCGTGCGAAAGCGTGCCGCGCGAGGTCCGAACGGGATATGCCTGCCAGCGCCGCTGCCGCGCCAAAAGAGAGACCGCCGCGCCCGTACAGGTCTAAGGCGCGGTCAATCTTCTTCTCTCGGAGCCCTCGCTCGAGTACTTCGAGGAGCAGGTCCTGATTGGCTGACCGGAGCTCGCGGGCGAGAGCGTCCGGCAGGTCAAGGGTCAAGGAAGTCTGGGACATGGTCGGCCTCGCCAAGAGTATACCGCCGTTGCAAGGCCTCTACTTGTTGAGCCGGCGACGCCGGCGCCCTTTGCCCAGGCCGCGGAGCGCCAGGGCGAGACCTCCAGCGCCGGCGACGAGGAGCAGCAGCAGGTACTTCTTCTTCGGCGCGAAGCCGACTTCCTTCCCGATGGCGGCGCGCACCTCGGCGAGACGGGCTTCCGCTTCTCGCCGGCTCTGCTCCAGGCGCAGCTCGGCCTCGCGCCTGGCCTCTTCCAGGTGGCTCATGGCAGATCCTCCTCGTCGTCGATCCCAGGCGGGGCCAGCTCCGGCGGGCGGCCCTCCCGCAGCAGACGGTTGTGCAGCCAGTCGAGGTGGTCGTCCACGTGGCGCCGCACGGTCTCCACCGGATTCTCGATCTGCCGCAGGCGCCGCAGCCCGAGCCAGACCAGCAGCCCGGCGCCGGCGACGAAGAGCAGCAGCACGACGAGCGTCGCGGCCCACACTCGCAGCCAGATACAGAGAACGGCCACCAGGAAGGCTATCAGGAGGCCGGTGAGCCAGAAGAGGACGACGAGCGCGGCGCCCAAGAGCCCGAGCGCCACCATCAGATGCCGGCCTGAGCCTTTCAGGTCCTCCTGCAGGGTGGCCAGCTCGGCCTTCAAGACCGTGAGCAGCGCTTCCCCCAACGAGCGGAACGTGTCGATCCAAGCCTCGATCCAGCCGCCCATCCCGTCTCCTCTCCTACGATCCGCCGACACGCACGATGCTCGACACGTACGAGTCCAGCGCCGCCACGTCGTCGCGCAAGCCTACCGCCACCCTCTGCTCGCCGCCCCGCATGAGCAGGCTCACCGTGTAGGTGTAGCTCTGCTTCACCGCCCGATTGACGTCGCCTTCCGGAATGCTGATCGGCAGCGGCACCTGTTGCACGTCCGACGTGTTGCCGTCAGGGTCCGATGCGGCGATGAATAGGCGCACCCGCGCCTCGCGCCGGTCGCCGTGCGGCACCAGCACCAGCTTGCCGATGGGGACCTTCACTTCGATCGGCTGCATGAAGAGACCGTCCTTGCGCTGCTGCGGCCGGCCGAACGTCAGCTCCGCCCCCATCGGGTTGTTGTCCATGGGGAACTTGAGCGCCGCGAGCGTGCCGTCGCCCATCCGCGTTTCGACGTTCTTGTCCCGATACCCGTCGCGGTGGCGCACTTGCAGACCTTTGCGCTTCACCTTGACGTCGATCTTGTGGTACCGGCCGTCGCCGAAATGGGTTGGCGTGTAGCCCAGGGAGTAGAAGCTGTTGAAGTCCTGGGCGATTTTCTCGAGCTGCGGCATCACCACGTTGCTGTTCAGGATCGCCATGCCGCCGGTCTTCTCGGCCAGCACCTGGAGCGGGCTCTGCAGGTTGGAGATCTGCACCGAGTCGACGTAGACGCCCGAGCCCGCCGTCTGGTTCTCGGCGGACACCGACGAGTAGACCCGCAGGCCGGCGGCGTCGATGGTGTAGAAGGTGACGCGGTTGGCGTTGGCCTGCGCGGTCAGCTCGTCGAACCGCTTCGAGGCGTCCCACTGGAACTGCTCGGTCAGACCCGTGCTCTGCTCGCCGTATTTGCTCTGCACGGCGTAGAACACATCCTGGCCGGCGATCATCTGCAGTCCGTCGCTGACGTAGAGGATCGCCTTGCGGCCCGGCAGACCGGCGAGGGAGCTCACGCTGTTCTTCAAGGCGTCGATGGTGAACGAGAGGTCGTTGTAGGACGACTCGGCGTACGTGCGGGCATAGCTCAGGGCTTCGGTGACGCTCTTCGAGTCGTCGATCTGGCGCAGCACGTCGCGGCGGTCGGAGTCGTTGTGGACGCCCTGCGCCGAAATCTTCTCCATGTCGAGCATGCCGGCGGCGAGGAGAGAGGCGTCGCTGGTGAAGGCGTGGCGGACGTGCAGCTCGCGATCGTAAGAGACGAGCATCATCTGGTCGTCGCGGCTCAGCTTCTCGTTCAAGAAGGCGCGCAGCTCGCGCATCACCCGGTTGCGGTTGAACGGGCGGAGGTTGAAATTGTCGATGTAGACCACCAGCCGCAGCCTCTGGTCCTCGGGCGTCGGGGCGCGCTCCAGCGGCACCACACCCGGCGCTGCGGGCGTCGCCGCGGCCGGCGCAGCCGCCGGAGGAGGCGCCTCCGTGGCGGTCGACTTGCCGTTCTCCACGGCGAAGAAGTTGGTGATGGCCACCGGCCGGCCGTCTTCGAAGACTTCGAAGTCGTTCTTGGTCAGCCCGTTGATGCGGATTCCCTTCTTGTCCGCCACGTAGACGTCGACGTTGACCACCGAGACGTTGACCGTTTCCACGAAGCTCTGATCGTCGCCCGGCTTGTCGGCCGGCTTGGCGCCTGTCTTGGCAGGGGCCGGCGGAGCCGCCGGTTTGGCGGTCGCGGGCTTACCGGGAGCCTGGTCCGCCAGGGCCGGCCGGATCGGCGAGCCGGCCAGGCTCAGCATGGTCAGTGCACCCGCAACGGCGAGCCCTGTCCAGAACGCCCGATTTCGCAATACCTTCATAAATCGCTCATTTCCGGGAGTCGGCTCCCTTGTGATGCCAGTCGTACATTCGCCTCGGGCGGGATTATACGGGACGCCTCAGGGAGTCACCTCGGCTTCCGCGGTGAGGATGTGGTTGCTCAAAGGATCGAAGACGGCGACCACCAGGTGCTGCTTGAGGTTGCGCAGCCTGAGCTTGGTCTCGTACTTGAAGAAGGCGCCCTTGGGCGGCGCAACCGGGGCCGTGAGCTTGAGCGGCACCACCGGGATGCTGGAGCGGTCGCCGTTGACGTCCACGGCGGCCACCCGCAGCTCCAGCTCGGCCATCTGCTTGCCCTGATAGGGGACGATGGTGATCAGGTCGGCCGGGATCCCGATGGTGATGGGCACCTCGACCTCGTGCCGTCCGGCCTTGACCGCCTTGCCCACCTGGAGCGGCATCGGGCTGGCTCCGGGGGCGTTGCCGAACAGCATCGCGCTCTCCACCATCATGGAGACCTCGCTCTTGCGCGACAGGTCGAGGAAGCTCTCCCGCGAGCGCGCGGTGAGCCCCGGCCGGTTGACCGCCACCGTTACTTTGTGGCGCTGGTCGTTCTTCTGCCAGGTGGGAGCAAAGCCCAGCCAATAGTAGGAGCGGGTGTCCTCCGAGGCACGGGGCAACGCCTTCAAGCGCAGGCTGTTCAACAGAGCCTTGCCGCCGGTCTGCTCGGCGACGTAGGTGAGCGAGCCCTTGATCTCCTGATCGCGCATGTTGAGCACGCTGTCGCTCGGGGCCTCCTGCGAGGCGTCGGGGCCGTTGGTCTCGAGCCCCGGCACGTCGACCGGATAGACCGTGTAGCCGAGGCGGTTGGCCGTGTCGGTGAGCGGCCGCAGCAGGTCCTCACCGCGTGGCACCTCGCGATTGACCACCGGGCGATTGGGATTGTTGACCACGTAGTCGCCGGGCGAGAACGGCCAGCCGCCGGCGAGCAGCAGCATCACCTTGCGGCCTGGCGGCGAAGCGAAGCCGCGCAGCGTGCTCACCGCCGCGGCGACCACGCGGCTGACCTGGTCGCCCAGGCGCTGGGCGTAGGAGACCTCCTCCAGGTCGAGCCCCGAGGCGAAGGAGGTGCGCGGGCTGCGCACGACGCCGATGCTCGCGGTCAGGCGCTGCGAGCTCTCGAAGCTGCGCAGCTCGGCGAGCCGTTGGAAGCCGTACGATTCCCGCCCGATCGCCTGTTCGAGCGCCCGCCCCAGCACGCGGTCGGAGTTGGACCACGAGCTCAGCATCGTCACCGCCTTGCCGTCGTAGGCCACGATGGCCATGCGGTCGTCCGGCCCGAGGAGGGCGAGGTCGTCCTTGAGCGACCGCAAGACCTCGTTGCGCCGCGGTCCGATGGGGAAGAAATCGTCGATGAAGACGAGATAGCTGGTGCCCACCGAGCTGCCCGGGGCCAGCGTGGGCAGACCGGGTACAGGGGGGGCCTCCTGCGCCCCGGAGTCGGCGCTGGGGGCGATGGCCTCCCCGCCGCGCACCTCGGAGAAGTACTCGACGGGCACGTCCTTGCCGTCGACGCGCAGGCGGAAGTCGGCCGGCCGCAGGCCGGCCAC
>Ga0075426_10000196_pt1 | contig 40190 bp, 35 predicted proteins | sample SoiMethybrSBSTD5_FD_75304 | JGI IMG/M metagenome (GOLD analysis project Ga0075426, IMG submission 75304) | Bulk soil microbial communities from a Populus tree surrounding site in Tennessee, USA - Soil MetaG P. TD hybrid SBSTD5 | ecosystem: Environmental > Terrestrial > Soil > Tree plantation... | reverse complement strand
GCACCGCCGCCATGCTGCCGCCGTGCGCGTGGCCCGGCGGACCCTGCGCGCCCGGGCCGAACCAGGCGCGGCCCACCAGGCGGCCGTCCCGCTCGCGCCGGAAGTAGCGCACCCGGAGGCTGTCGCCCTCAGGAGCCCCGGAGACGAACGACCGCGGCCCCCCTTCGAGACGCAATGGATCGACGGGAGTCCAACCCGGCTCTGCGATCACCTCGGGCGCCCTCGATGGGATCTCCCGGGCCTCCTCGTCCGCCACGGCTCGCTCCCTCCTTCGTCCTCAGACTCTATAGCGCGAGCCTCCCGTATGGAGCCATCGGGGCCGGGAGTCTCTTTCGTAACCTCTTTACACGCTCGGGAGCGCCACCGGACACCCACCGCGAGGGCACGCCGACCGAGTCTCCCTTTGTTTCGTGGGTTTTCCCGCGCTGTCCCCGCCGGGCGCGGTTTTTGCTTTCGTTATTCATGGGGAGAATCGTATCTCTATGGGTGCATTTGGTTCGATGAACATCCTCTCCATCGACCGCGAAAGCCGCGAGCCGCGGCGCAGCCTGGGGTCCGTCTCCCCGACGGACGCTCTGCGCCGGGAGAAGGAGCGACTGGAGGCGACCCTCGCCGCGATCGGCGATGGCGTCATCCGCACCGACCTCACCGGCTGCATCGATTATCTGAACCCGGTGGCTGAGAGACTGACCGGGTGGAGCGCCCCCGAGGCTCTGGGACGGCCGGTCACCGAGGTCTTCCGGCTTGTGGACGAGGTGACGCGCACGCCGATCGCCGATCTGGTGCAGCTCTGCCTGACCGAGGCGAAGGCCGTCGAGTCGGCGGGACAGGCGCTGTTGGTGAGTGCGGGCGGCCAGGAATACCCGGTCCGCGATTCGGTGGCGCCGATCCTCGACGGCGATGGCGTTCCGGAAGGCGCCGTCGTCGTCTTCAAGGACGTCACCCAGCTCCGCGGCATGGAGCGCGAGATGGTCTACCTCGCGAGCCACGACGCCCTGACCGGCCTCATCAACCGCCGGGAGCTCGAAGCGCGCCTGAAGCGCGCCTTGCGCAACGCCCGCAGCGAGGGCCGCCAGCACGCTTTCCTCTACCTGGACCTCGACGAATTCAAGGTGATCAACGACACTTGCGGCCACCTGGCCGGCGACGAGATGTTGAAGCAGATCACCGCCCTGCTGCGCTCGCGGGTGCGGCGCAGCGACACCCTGGCGCGCCTGGGGGGCGACGAGTTCGGCGTGCTGCTCGAGGACTGCCCGATCGACCAGGCGCGGCAGATCGCGGAAGAGATCCGCCGCACTGTGCGCGAGTTCCGGTTCCGCTTCAAGGACCATTTGTTCGACGTCGGCGCCAGCATCGGCTTCGTGCCCCTCGACCGCAACAGCGGCGACCTGACCCATGTCATGGGCGCCGCCGACGCCGCCTGCTACACCGCCAAGGCGGCGGGAAGGAACCGGGTCCACGAATACCAGATGGACGACACCACGGTGGCCGAGCGGTACGGGGAGATGCAGTGGATCCATCGCATCCACGCGGCCTTCGAGGAGCGCCGCTTCCGGCTCTTCTACCAGCTCATCCAGCCCTTGGACGAGGCCGCGTCCGGGGGCGAGCTGCTCTGCGAGGTCTTCCTCCGCATGCTCGATCACGGCGGCAAGGTGATCGAGCCGTCGGCCTTCATCCCGGCGGCCGAGCGCTACCACCTGATCGAATCGCTCGACCGGTGGGTGGTGAAGACCGCCTTTCGGGGCCTCGCGGAGGCGCAGCGGCGCGAGGTTGTGCGGCCGATCCTCTTTTGCCTCACCATCTCCGGCCAGGCACTCGCCGAAGAGGGCTTCCTCGCCTTTGTGGCGGGCGAGATGGAGGAGAGCGGCGTCGATCCTCGGCGCCTCTGCTTCGAGATCACCGAGACGGCGGCCCTCTCCAAGCTCGACAGCGCCATCCACTTCATCTCCCTGCTCAAGGAGAAGGGCTGCCGCTTCATCCTCAGCGACTTCGGCAGCGGCCTGTCGTCCTTCTCCTACCTCCGCGATCTGCCGGTCGACTACCTGAAGATCGAGGGCGAGTTCGTGCAGAGCATGCTGGGAGACCGGGTGAAGCGCGCCTTGGTCGAGTCCATCAACCAGATCGGCCACGTCCTGGGGCTGCAGACCATCGCCGAATGGGTCGAGAACCGCCAAACCCTCGACATCCTCAAAGAAGTCGGCGTCGACTACGCCCAGGGCTACTGGCTGTGCCGGCCGCAGCCGCTGGTGCACGAGGTGTAGGGGAGTCGGCGAGCCTCAATCGCCGAAGACTTCGCCAAGCGAGGAGACGCTACGGAGCGCATGTCCTATAGTCTCCGGCCATGGGATCGGGCGACATTCCGGCGGAGTGGCTGGCCGAGTTCGAGGCCGCTGCCCGCCGGCCGCTGCGGACCCGCTTTCGCTACGCCTTCATCCACACCTACAAGCCCGTGCTCGACGACGAGCCGTTTCGCGCCTTCGACACGACCGCCGACTACCGCCGCTGGTGCGAGGAGAACCTGCCGGACTGGCTGGGATATGGGCGCGTTTGAGTACCGGCAGGCCGAGGAGATCCGCGACGCTTTCGCCCGCCATGGCGTGCGCTATCTCTTCATCGGCAAGTCCGGCGCGATTCTGCTCGGCTTCCCCGACACGACTCAGGACGCCGACCTCTTCGTGGAGAAGAGTCCCGACAACGGCCGGGCCATCGTCGCCGCCCTCCGCGAGCTGAGCTTCGCCCTCGACGATGAGGAGGCAGCACAAATCGAGCGCGGCAAGGACTTCGTGCAGCTCAAGAACGGGCCTTTCGACCTCGACCTGGTCTTCGCGCCAGACGGCATCGAGCACTTCGCAGATGCCTGGCGGCGGCGCGTCGAGGTCGAAGGCTTCCCCGTCTGCCACCCCGACGACATCATCGCCAGCAAGGAAGCAAGCGGCCGCGCGAAGGACCGCGAGTCTCTACCGCGGTTGCGGTCGTTCCGCGAGTACTGGCTGCAACGGCACGGCCGCTCCACCCTTTTGGAGTAGAAGAGCCGCCCACCTGGCGCAAACTGTGGGCTGCCAGGCAGGCCGGGGCGGCCGCGGAGGCCGCTCTGCGGACCTGCCGGAAAAGGGGATTCCCTCATGACTCGCGGCACCCTCCTCCGCACCACCGCAGCCGCCATCCTGGCCATCCTTCTCGTGACACCGCCGGCCGCCCATGCCCAGGGCCGCCCTGTCTCCTCGGCCCGCGGGGACGGCGGCGGATTCTTCGCCGCGGCCTGGAGCTTCCTGACCCTCCTGCTTCCCGGCGGAGCGGCACTCGACACCCGCTGCGGCATCGATCCGAACGGCGGCATCTCGTGCCCGGGCTCCGGCGCCGTGCCCGACACCCGCTGCACCATCGATCCGAACGGCGGGATCTCGTGTCCGGGCTCCGGCCCCATGCCGGACAACCGCTGCAGTATCGATCCGGACGGCCAGGTTTCCTGCGAGCCAGGCGTCTGACGTCGGAGCCGGGGGTCCGGCCGCTACGGCCCCCGGTTGTTCTCTCTTCCGATGTCTCTGGCCTCGGGGGCTTGTTTCGTGTTTCGGATTTGCGGTACCTTCTTCTTGTCGAGAGCGACGAGCGCTCCGCCATGACAGCGCAACCCTCCGGGCGGCCGACGCAGCAGGACCTCGATCGGATCCTGGCGAAGCTCCGTCCGCGGATCGAGGGTCTGCTCCGGCGCCACGGCTGCGCTCCGGAGACGGCGGCCGGGCTGCTCCGCGAGGCCGTGATCGCTCTCACGCACCGGTGGAGCCGCGTCCGTGACCGCGAGAGGTGGCTTCTCGACAGGATCGAGAAGGCGGTCCGGCGCACCGTGAACCCTTCCCCTGAGGAGCCGCGCGATGACGAAGAGCCGCCGTCCTGATCCGGAACCCCCCTCGCCGCCGGGAGACGAATACGAGCAGGTGTTCGAACGGCTCGCGGGCTCCGTGGGCGAGCAGCTCCCCGGACTCTTGCGGGAGATCGACGAGGCCACGGCGCTCCTCGCCGAGATCCTCGGGACCCCCGAGCCCGAGCGGCAGGCGCTCCTCGACAGGGGCGTCCGGTTTCACTCCCTGCAGCTCTGTCAGCTTTTCGAAGAGAGGAGCCGGGAGGCGTGGTTCTCCGCTCCGGCGCGCGCCGTCGAGCTGGCCGGGCTCGCCGTCGCGGTGGCCGAGCGGCTCGACGAGGCGCACTATGGGCCGCTGCTGGCGGAGGACGCCCGCGCTTCGGCCTGGGCGCACCTCGGCAACGCCTTCCGGATCGCTTCCGATCACCACCGGGCAGAGGAGGCGTTGAGGATCGCTGAGGAGCACCAACGGCGGAGCGGCGAGGACGCCTACACCGAGGCGATGATCCTCAGCTTCAAGGCATCTTTGCGGAGCGCCCAAGGGCAGTTCGACGAGGCCGCCCAACTGCTCGACGGAGCGATCACCGTCTACCGGCAGGCCCGCGACCGTCATGAGGAAGGGAGAGCTTTGATTCTGAAGGGCACCGCCCTTGGGCATGCGGGCCGGCACCAGGAGGCAGTCCGGCTGATCCGCCGGGGCCTGTCACGGATCGACCTCTTCCAGGAGCCGCGCCTGCTGGTGGCGGCGCGGCACAATCTGATCTTTTTCATGGTGGACGGTGGCCGGCATCAGGAGGCGGTGGACAGCCTCACCGAGACGCGGCGGCTGTATCGCGACCTCGGCGAGCGGATGAACCTGGTGCGGCTGCGCTGGCTGGAGGGCAAGATCGCCCGCGAGCTGGGCCGCCTGGAAGAGGCCGAAGCCGCCCTCACCGAGGCCCGGGACACTTTCCTGGCGGACGGCATCGCCATCGACGCCGCCCTGGTGTCGCTCGACCTCGCGATCCTCTACGTGCAGCGGGGCGAGATCTCTGCCCTCAAGGAGATCGCCGCCGAGATGGGGCCCATCTTCGCGTCGGGAGACGTGCATCCGGAGGCGCTCGCGGCGGTGTTCCTCTTCCAGCAAGCCGCCGAGGCCGAACAGGTCACCCGCGTGCTCCTCGATCAGGTGGCCGCCAGGCTCCAGCGGACGAACGCTCCCGGGCTGGGCTGAGAGGCAGCCCCGGCATTCCCCTACTCAAGGGATGATCGGATGATCAAGCATGGACAGGGCGCCGAGCGCGGCGCTAGCCTGGGGCGCCGGTCAACTGAATCCGAAAGGAGATTTTCATGCTCTCAGCCGCGAGGCCGTTCCCCTCCCGCCCTTGGATCGCTGCAGGCCTGCTCGCCGTCGCGCTCACCGTCTCCCTGCCAAGCCGGGCCGCGGATACGATCGACATCGCCGCCGCCCGTGCCCTGCCGCTGGGGACCGTCGTCACCGTCGAAGGATCGGTCACCGTCCCCTCGGGCGATTTCTCGTCGAGCACTTTCGACCCAGGGATTCGCGATCCAGGACGACACCGCCGGCATCTACGTCGCCATCGGCACGGATCTGGATCTCACCGTCCGCCAGCGCGCCCGTGCCACCGGCCGGCTCGCGGACAACGGAACCGGCGTGCTCACGGTCGTGCCGGCCAATGCCAGCGGCGTGAAAGTGCGCGGTAGGGGCCCCGAGGTGGAGCCCCGCTGGGTGCGGACCGCGAGCATCAGCGAGGCCACCGAGGGGTTGCTCGTGCAGGTCGTGGGCACCATCACGCAGCCGATCACGCCCGATCCGCCGTATGGCACCATCATCATCATCGACGACGGCTCCGGCCCGATCCGGATCTTCGTCTGCGCCAGCACCGGGATCGACGTGAGCCACCTGGCTCCCGGCCAGAGGATAAGCGTGACGGGATTGAGCTACCAGTTCATCGACTACGAGGTCGATCCCCGGTTCCAGAGCGACATCGGCCGCCGCGAAGATTGAGCCAAGATATTTCTTGAACGAAGGCTGGGGGATGAGAACCCCCGGCCTCACCCGCTTGACAACAACTACGGCAACGTCGAGTCGTATAGCGCGCCTTGATCGACCGGGCCGCCGTCGTGGCCTTGGTCGTGGGGTACGCCGACCGCCACCGAGCCCGTGCAGGAAGCGCCATTGACGGTGGCGGTGAACGCTATGTGGTACACGCGGCCGTCGCCGCCGCCATCGCGCTCGGCGCGCACGGAAGCTGAAGAAGTGCCGACGCCGGTGGCGTCCGGGCTGGTGTTGCCGCTGCCAGGGCTTTGGACCGGCTCGTCCTGGAAGATGCTGGTGGCGGTGATCGCCGCAGTGCCGCCCGCCACTCCTGAGATCTGGATGGGGACGAATTTGTGATTCGGCGGCCAGAGCAGGCTCGGGCTGGCCGTGACGTGCGAGCAATCGGGATTGACCGTGACCACGGTCGAGCCGAGGGCTACGCCACCATCGCCGTCCGTCACCCGCACCTTAACGGTGTAAAGGCCGGCGCTGGCGAACGTGCAGGATGCGCTGTGGCTCGCCTGCGCGCCGATTTCGAAGACGCCGTTGTTGTCGCAGTCGAAGGCATACGTGAGCGGATCGTTGGCTCCGGCCGGATCGGTGGCCGCGACGGTGATGATGGCGGAGCCGCCGGCGGTAACGGGACCGTTGTTGCTCACGCTGACGATCGTCGGCGCCACGTTGTTGACCACAAGGGCGAAGCTCGCGTGGCTGACGCCGCCGTGGCCGTCATCCGCCGTGATGGTGACGGTCTGGCTCTGGACCGGGCCGTCGCTGGTGAGGAAGCTCCACGACCAGGTGTCGTTGCCGTTGTTGACCACGGTGCCCACCGAGGCGCTCAAGCTCACAGTGTCGCCGTTCGCATCGCTCACCGTGCCGGTGTTGGCCGCGCTCTGGCCTTCGTTGACGGTCACGCTGGCATGATCGGAGGCAATGACGGGCGGCACGTTCAACAACGACTCATACGCACCGATGTCGCAGGCCGGTCCCTGCGGCCGGGTGACGCCGCGCTGGTCGGTCGCCAGGCAGGTGGCATTGTTGCCGGCGTTGAGCGCCGGGCTGCCAGCGAGCAGGGCGTGGGTGTCCGTCGGGCCGCCGTTGTTGGCTAACGGGCCGAGGAGCGGGGGGACGCCGGGGTGGCTCCCCGCGTCGGCGAGGCCGCAGGAGTTGTCGCTGTCCAGGCTGTGGTCGCTGGCTACGCCAGAGCGCAAGAGGAAGCAGTCCCCTCCCAGGTTGTCAGCGACGATGCTGTTGGCCAGAGACCCAACCTCGCTGATTTCGACCACAAAGAGGCCCCCTCCCCCTCCCCCAGAGGCCTGGTTCGCGGTGACCGTGACGTTGACCAGGTTGAACCACAGAACGAAGAACATCACCGCGCCACCGCCGGGGGCGTTCCCCGAGGACGTATTGCCGGTCAACGTGCTGTTGGTGATCGCGACAACACCTCCTTCCGCGAAGATGCCCCCGCCACCGGGGGGATTTGGGGAGTTGGGCTGCCAGATCGCGTGGTTGTCTGCGATCGTGCACTGATCGATGGTCAGGGTGCCATCCCAGAAGATCGCTCCGCCCACTACGGCCTGGTTGTTGGCGAACAGGCAACGGCGGAGCGTGAGGTTCCCGATGCCGGTCAAGGCTCCGCCGGAAAAAGTTCTAAAGACAGGATCCTTGGTGGCCGCGAGGCCATTGATCAGTGACAGGTCGTCGAGCTCGACCGATTGCAGTCTTTGCGAGTTATTGAACAGAAAGATGCGGCTGGCACCGTTGCCGTCGAGGACCGTCGACCGGGCGCCAGCACCTACGATCGTCAGGCTGTTCTCGGAGGTGATGTCGCCCAGAGTCAGGACGTAGTGCCCGGCCGGGACCTGGAGGGTGTCGCCGGAGTTGGAGAGGGCCACCGCATCCCGTAGCGAGCAGGTGACGCTGCAGTCCCCGAGGGACTGGTCGGTGGTGGTGTTGATGACTGGCAGGCTGGGAACCGCTGTGGCTGGGACCGACGCCAACCCGAGAGCCGTCACGGCCAGCGCGGCGGCCAGAAGGCCACGCGCTCCGAGCTTGAATCCCTTCCCGAGAAGCTTCTTCAGGCGTTTCACGTTGCCATCCTTCCTAGAGATCGGTTTGAGCCGATACCGCCCCTCTACTGCTCTCGCACCAGGCGGAACGGAGCGTGGCGTCTTCGGTACCAGTCCGTCTGTCAGACTCCGTTCCTCCGGGATCTGGACACGCCGGTAGGGATGCCCAGGTTGCTGCAATCGAAGGTGATGAGTGTCGATATGTAAATGCGCTGCTTTGACTTAAGCCTCGACGGTAATTCTACCATAAAGCGTGCAAAAAATTGGTGGGCACGACGAGCGTCTCGAAGATCGCGCCGCGCAGGGGATGCAGACGCACGTCCTCCGGCCGGCGGATGCCGAGAATGCGAAGTGCCCGGGACCTGGTGACGCTCCGGGGTGGTGAGGGTGTGGTAACAGTCCCGCCAGCGAACAAAACCGGCTGCTGGGGAGGCCCGGCCGCCGGTTCGGAGAGGTTTTCCTCAATCTTCAGACGTCATGGCATAGCCATGGCTCGAGGCTGGCTTCGTCGAGTCGTAGAGTGCGCCGCGCCGCCGAGACTGGCCTTGCCGTTGTCAGCGACACATCGGAGACGCCGCTACTCAAGCGGCATGCGCTTGTACAGGAACCCGTTCAGGTAGCTGCAATCGAACTCGACGTCAGGGGTCGAGCCCGGGTTGAACGGGTCCACCCCCGGTGGAAAGATCTTGCCCGTGCAGGTGACGGCGATGGTGCGGAAATTCGCCGAGAACTGGTAGACGTAGTCCACCACCGCCGTGCCCGAGAATGTTGCCGCCGGTTGCGTCACATCGAAGTTGAGGTTGAGGAAGCGCGCCGTCAGCTTGCGCGGCCCCGCGATCTTCCAGGAGCCGAGGCTGTCGCTGAACGTGAAGCCTCCGGCGCCCGCCGTGACCTCGTCCGACAGAGTGATCAAGGCCGTGCCGTCCCCGTGGAGTTGGAGGATCTCCGCCCGGGTCGGGAGGGACGCGAGGTAGGTGCCGGTGAAGTCTGAGCTGCCGGGTGCCCCGGCCGCCGCGACGCTCGCGCCTACCAGGGCCAGCAGTCCGAAAATTGAAAGCAGACGTGTGGGTTTCATAGATAGGACTCTTCCTTTCCTTGCGGCGCTCGTCATCTCGTCCTGACGCACACATGCGCCGCGTTCGACCATTCGTACGGATAGCCGAAGCCGCCGTCGAGGAACGGCGGCAGCGACCGGCTACGGCGTCAGGGTGATGGCGGGCTGCCCTGCCTGCTTCAACCTGGCGTTGAACGCGGCCAGGTCCTTCGCCTTCAGCGCGTCCCAGGCGGCGAGCGCCGCGGCCAGGGTCGGTTCTGTTTTTTCGAAACCGGCCACGGCGTCCGGCGAAGGCGCGTTGTCCGCGCCGTCCACGGCTCCATAAAGCCTGTCCAGCGTCATGCCGATGAAGCCCAGGCTGGTGAGCGGCATGGGCGGCGGGAACCCGCCCGGAGCAGACGGTCCCGAGATGTCGAGGGTGCGCGCCTGCAGCGCGTCGGCCTGCTTGCCGATCTCCGGGCTGGCGCCTTTCCGCCGCTCGGTGAGCGCTTTGAGCAACGCCTCGATCTCGTGCGAAGCCGTGGCGACCTGGGCGCGCGCCGCCTCGATCCGGCGGGCCAGCGCAAACTGCCGGGCGTAGTCGTCCGGCCGCAGCGCCAGCCGTGGATCGGGCGCCACGGTGAGGGGCTGGGAGAAGTGGGCGCCATCGACCTCGAGAACAGCCGTGTAGCGGCCCGGCGGCGCCCACACGCCGTCGGCGGAGGCCCGCCGCCGGCCGCTGCCGGCAAGGGCGGCAGGCGCTGCGTAGCGAAGCGACCACACGAAGCGGTGCATGCCCGGCGCGGTGGAGAGCACGGCGGGCGGAGCCACCCACTCCGGCGCGATGGTCAGCTTGGCGAGGTCCGGCGGCGGCGGTGTCTCCGCGCTGCTGTAGCGGTGGACCAGCCCGCCCTGCTCGTCGCGGATCTCCAGCGTGACCGGCTGTTTCGGCGCGGATTTCAGCGCATAGTCGAGCATGGCCCCGGCCGGCGGATTGGACGCCGCCGCCTCGTCCTTCGGCATGGGCGTGCCGGTGAAGCCCGCCGGGCGGAGCCGGACCGCCACCGCCGGCGCAAACAGCCACGCGGACGCGCGCTCGATGTCCGGATTGGCCGGACCGATCTGCCGCAGCGGCGTCACGTCGTCCAGGATCCAAAAAGCGCGGCCGTGGGTGGCGATCACGAGGTCGTCGCCGTGCACCTCGAGGTCCCGCACCGAGGTCACCGGCAGGTTCGCCTGGAGCGATTGCCAGTGCTCGCCGTCGTCGAAGGACGCGTAAACGCCCTTCTCGGTGCCGGCGTAGAGCAATCCCTTGCGCACCGGATCCTCGCGCACCGCGTTGACGAAGCTGCCGTCCGGAATCCCGCCGGCGATCGACTGCCAGTGCAGGCCGCCGTCGTGGGTGCGGTAGACGTACGGCTTGAAGTCGTCGAGGCGGTGGCGGTCGATCGCCGCGTACGCGGTCTCGGCGTCGAAGTGCGAAGTGTCGAGGATGCCGACTTTGGACCACGGCGTCAGCCCTGCCGGGGTGATGTTCGTCCAGTGCTCGCCCTCGTCCTTGGTACGCCAGATCAGGCCGTCGTCGGTGCCGATCCACAGGTCGTGATCAGCGAGCCGCGAGGGCGCGATGGCATAGATGACGCCGCGACGGGGGCCCGGCTCCGCGGCATCCTTCGCGGTCGCCGGGTCGAGATTGGCCGGCGTGCCCGGGTCCTCGCGCGTCAAATCGGGGCTGATCACAGTCCAGTGCTCGCCGCCGTTCTCGGTGCGGAACAGCCGCTGGTGGGCGAAATAGAGCACCCGCAGATCGCGCCGCGAGAACACGAGCGGCAGCGTCCACACGTCGCGGTAGTTCTCGGGGTAAGCGAGCGTGGGGTCCACCGAGCGCGTCTGCCCGGTGCGCAGATCGAGCTTGTCGACACGGCCGCCGAACAGCACCTCGGGATCCCGCGGGTCCGGCGCCACGTTGTCGCTCTCGCCGCCGGCGGTCACCTCGCGGAACTGGGTGAGGTTGATGCCGTCGTAGGTATTGGTGCGGCTGGGCACACCGGCGGCCCCGGAATCCTGCTGCGAGCCGTACACCCAGTACGGGAAGCGGTCGTCGGTGACGACGTGGTAGAACTGGCCGGTCGGCTGGTTGAACCAGGAGCTCCAGGTCTCCCCCCCGTTCGCCGACACCAGCGCTCCCTGGTCGACGCCAAGGATGCGCCGCTCGGGGCTCTGCGGATCGATCCAGAGCTGGTGATAGTCGTCGCCGCCGGGAGCGCCCTTGATCGGCACGAACGTCTTGCCGCCGTCGACCGAGCGATGGAGATTCGTATTGCAGACGTAGACGACGTCGGGATTGCGCGGCTCGACCGTGACGCCGCCGAAGTACCATCCGCGCTGCCAGATGCGGCGGTCGTCGCTCAGCCGCGCCCAGGTGGCCCCGGCATCGTCCGAGCGGTACAGGCCGCCCTCCTCCGCGTCGACCAGCGCATAGACCCGCTGCGGCCGGGACGGCGCCACCGCGATCCCGATCCGCCCCGGCTTGGCGGGCAGGCCGTGGCCGGCGGGTGATGTTCCGAGGGGTGTCCAGGTGTCGCCGCCGTCCGTCGACTTGTAAAGGCCGCTGCCGGGGCCGTTGGACGGCGGATAGACGTTCCAGGGCGGGCGCCGCGTCTGCCACAGGGCGGCGTAGATCACCTCCGGCCGACCCGGCTCGAAGGCGAGGTCGATCGCCCCCGTGTCACCCCCCTCGCCGAGCACCCTCTGCCAGGTCGCGCCGCCGTCTTTGCTGCGGTACACGCCGCGCTCGGCGTTGGCGGCGTAGGGGTGCCCCAGAGCCGCGACGTACACGCGGTCAGGGTTCTGCGGATGCACCAGCACGCGCCCGATCTGCTGCGTATCGACGAGACCGAGATGGGACCACGTCTTCCCCCCGTCCGTCGACTTGTATATGCCGTCGCCCTGCGCGATGTCGGAGCGCATGTCGGCCTCGCCGGCGCCGGCGTAGATCACGCGCGGGTCCGACGGCGCGACGGCCAGCGCGCCGATCGAGCCGATGGCCTGGCCGTCGAAGATCGGCTGCCAGGTGCGGCCGGCGTCTTTCGTCTCCCACACGCCGCCGTTGACGCTGCCGAAGTAGAAGTGCTCCGGCTGGCCGGGGACGCCGGTCACCGCCAGGACCCGGCCGCCGCGGAACGGACCGATCAGGCGCCAGCGCAGGTCCTGAAAGAGCACAGGATCGACGTCCGCGAAGGCGCTCGCGGCGGCCAGCAGGAGAACGGCGGCGAACAGTCGGCGTACGGGCATTCAGACCTCCAGGGGAAGCGGAAGCACGCGGCGCCACATGATAGCCGGTTCGGGCGGAAGAAAACTCGAACGCCGGCTCGCCTTCGGCGAGGTCGAAGCGGAGGCGCTCGCAACGGAAGGTCAGTCGAACATGGCGAGGAACTCGGCCGGCTGGACGATGGGGATTCCTTGGAACGGATGGAGCACCAACAGGTCCTCGTCTCCGGAAACCAGGGCGTCGGCGTGGCCTGCCACTGCCACGTCGAGGAACTTGTCGTCCTTGGGATCGCGGCAGACCGTCCATTGCCGACGAGGGTTCACCGCTTCGCCGCGCAGCACGATGAGATCCACGACCGTCTGGGGATCGCGGCTCCGCAAAGGAAAACGCCGTCGAAAACCGGCCCGACCGTGCCAAGAGGTTTGAGCACCGCCCGTACCACGATCGAGGTATCGACGACGGCACGGATCAAGCGTCCAGCTCCGCCCGTGCCGCCGCCACCTCGGCCGCCAACTCGTCCTCACTGAGGCCGGCGCTGGCCTCGACCAGCCGCGCGCGGAGACGCTGGAAGCGCCGCACGACCTCGCTCTCCGCGAGCTCCTGATAGCGCAGGAACTCGGCATACGGAACCAGGACTGCCCGCGGCTGACCTCTGCGGGTCAAGATATAGGGCACGTTGTCCTCGGCTACCTCGTCGAGCACCGCTTTGAGCCTGCGCTGAAGGTCGGAGACGCCAATGATTCTCTGCATGAGACCTGTTCCGGCTCAGTCCCCCATCGCCACCGACCTGGCGAACGCCGGCTCGCCGGCGGCCAGGTCGAGGCGGGCCTCCTCGGGGGTGCCGAAGACGCGCGCCCGCTCGTCGTCGAATTCACCTTCCGAGCGGGCGATGACGCAGGTCGCCAGGCAGTTGCCGACGACGTTGACGGCGGTGCGCCCCATGTCCATCAGCTCGTCGACGCCGAAGATGACGGCGACGCCGATGGGGCCGAGGTTGTCCGGCACGAACGTGCCGGCGGTGGCCAGGAGGATCACCATGGCGGCGCGCGGCACGCCGGCCAATCCCTTGGAGGTGATCATCAGCGTCAGCATCATGACGATCTGGCGGCTGAAGTCCATGTGCTGCCCCGTGGTCGTCTCCGCCGCCTGGGCGATGAAGACCGAGGCCATGGCGAGGTAGAGCGTGCTGCCGTCGAGATTGAAGCTGTAGCCGGTGGGCATCACGAAGCCGACGATGCGCGGCGGCACGCCCAGGCGCTCCATCACCTCCATCGCCTTGGGCAGGGCCGACTCGCTGCTCGTGGTCGCGAACGCGATCGTCGCCGGCTCGCGGACCGCCTTCAAGAACTTGAGGATGGGCACGCGGAAAAGGACGGCCACCAGCCCGAGGACGACGACGACGAACAGGACGAGCGCCAGGTAGAGCGAGCCGATCAGCTTTCCGAGGTTGACCAGCACTCCCAGGCCCTGGGTGCCGATCGTGTGGGCCATCGCCGCGCCGACGCCGATCGGCGCGAACATCATCACGTAGCCGGTGAACCGGAACATGATCTGCGCCAGGCTGTCCATCGCCCGCAGGATCGGCTTGCCTTTTTCGCCGATCGCCGAGACCGCCATCGCGAAGAGCACCGAGAAGGCGACGATCTGCAGGATGTCGCCGCGCACCATGGCGTCGACGATGCTCGCCGGGAAGATGTGCACCACCGTCTCGACGAGCGTCTTCGGATGGCTTTCACCGAGCTTCTGCACCGTCTCCGCACCCGCCGCCAGCGCGACGCCAACCCCCGGCTTGGTGAAATTGACCACGGCGAGGCCGATGACCAGGGCGGCGGTCGTCACCACCTCGAAGTAGAGGAGGGCCTTGACCCCCATGCGGCCCACCTTCTTGAGGTCGCCGCCGCCCGCGATGCCGGCCACCAGGGTCGAGAAGACCAGCGGCGCGATGACGGACTTGATGAGATTCAGGAAGATGTCGCGGAGGAAGAAGACCTTGTTCCCCCAGTCGGGGCGGAGATAGCCCACCAGCCCGCCCACCACCAGGCCGATCATGATCCAAGCCGTCAGCGACAGGCGGTACCAGGGCTTGCGCGGCGGGGCGGCGGCGTTCTCGTCGGCCATGGTCTCTCCGGCGTGTGAGGAGCGGAGTCTGGGCGCGGAGGATGGTATATCATCGGCCGACAGTTCGCAGTCCCGTCATCCACCCGGGTGCTCGCTAGGAGGCGGGCTTTCGCCGGTCGGGTGCGGGAGTACGGAGCCACCCAATGCACGTCAATCCGGTCATCTTCACCCTCACGGTCATCCTGATCGCGGTCTTCGTCTACATGCAGTGGCAGAAGAAGAAGGCGCAAGGGCCCAAGCCCAAGGTGGGGGCCGGGCTCAAGCCGGGGGCCGTGGCGCCGCCGCGGCCGCCCAAGCCCGCCAAGCCGCCCGAAGAGGTCTTCGCGGACCTGCGCCGCGGAGCGTTCGCCACCGATCCGGCGAGCCTCGGCCTGTCCTTCGAGGAGCACGAGCCCTACGGCTGCCTGATGGAGGTCGGCCTGAGCTCGATCGTCACTCTCGTCTGCTTCTCCAACGGCGACGCCAGCTTCTGCTACCAGGCGGGCGGCGGGATGACCGGCGGCGGCGTCCACGAGCCTATCCGCAAGGCCGCCCAGGAGTTCGTCGGACTGGCGGCGAAAGCCCTGCCGGCGATGAGCCTGACCACCGAGCAGCCCCTGCCCGAGCCCGACACCGTCCGTTTCTACGTCCTCACTCCCAAGGGGATCTTCACGACCGAGACCCACCGCGAGGACCTGCAGGATCCCAAGGGCGCGCTCGGCGCCCTGTTCTACGCGGGCCAGGAGGTGGTGACGAAGATGCGGCAGATCCAGCAGCAGCGGGCCGGCTGAGCCGTCACCGATTGAAAGGATATTCGTTGATCCAGTGGAAGCCGCGGCTGGTGAGCCGGAATGACTGCGCTTCGTGGCGGCGCAATCTGGCCCGGATCTTGTGGCCTTCCAGCACTCCTTGTAGCGTCATGACATCCGGAGCCGGCTGTTGGAGTGCGAACGAAAACTTGGCGTTCGGATCGTCGCGCTTGATCAGTACCATCGCCCCCTTCGCCACATCGAGATTAAGGTTGTACCGCAGGCGCGAATCGTTCATGAGCTGAATACTAAGATTGCCCGGGTAGTCGAAAACGACCCGCCGCCATCGCGTTTCGTCCGTGAGGACGGGCGGGCGGGCCCGCCCATCGGTCTCGAGCTCTTCGACGCTCCAGATGCCGCGCAGCGGCGACTTCGGCGCTCCATCCCCATATTTGTTGCGACTCGAGAACGCCTGGTAGAGCGCTAGAACGACACAACCAGCCACGAAAACAGTCCGTATGACCAGCGCTCCGCGGTGGAGCCAGGACCTCTGGAAGAGCGGCTGGATGGGCGCCGGTTCGGCGTTGCGATTCAGGACGAAAAAATTGACCAGCCGCCGCACGTCGGGAGCGATCAGAAAAAACGCCATCGCCAATAGGTGCGCGGAATACAGCTTGACGGGGACGTCATAGCTGAAGTTGAGCATGACGACATTGCCCATCACGCCGATGGTGACGAGCGCTCCGAGCAGCGCGGTGCGGCGAACGGTGAGCAGCAGCCCGCCGATCATCTCGGAAGCGCCGGCGAAAACGGTATACGCCGTGGAAGCGCCCATGAACGTCCACAGCAGGCCCATCGGCGAGGCGTCGCCAAAGGGCTGCAGGAGGCGGCCGATCGGCGGGCTGGGGAATTGGGACTTGATGACCTTGGAACCACCGTACGAGATCATTGCGGTCGCCAAAGAAAAACGGACGTAGATCCGGAGCCACTCATAGAGGCGGCTGTAATTGCGCCGTTTCCTGTCCAGGATCGTCCACACCAACGTGGCGATCACCGCGAACGCCAGAAAACAGAACACTTGCACGTAATTGTAGGTGGTGTCGCCGCTGCCGTTCGGTTGGACGGTGATCGCGACATGGAACAGATGCTTGCCGACCCAGGGGACGAGAGCGTTCCACAAGTCGGAATACGGCTGGACAATCACCTCGGCATGCGGGATCAGGCCGATGAAGTCGAGAGGGAACGGGAAGTTGTAGATGACAAGGTAGGCGAAGGCGAAGCGGAAAAGGACTCGCCGGGCGGGGCTCCACTCGGGCTGGACGTCCCTCTCCGGCGAAGGAGAAGGGTGAGGCGGAACCATCCTCAGCACGTCACTGCTTCGCATGCTCTCCATCTGTTCCTCCCGCCCTCCGTCTGTGGTCCTCTCCATCCGGCGGCCATCAATCCCAAAATTCGTCGGGAAACGATAGCATGCCGCCCCGGTCCGCCGGACAGCTCATGGTCTCTTCCACGCGACAGCCAACAGATGAGCGCTGACTCCCAGGACGGACGGCTCTGCCTCCATGCGGCGCACGACCTGGAGAAGACGCGCGCGGCGATCCGGGCTGTCCCAGTGCGCATCGAAGTCCTGGAGCAGCCACGCCGGCCCTTCGATGGCGAGCAGAGTCTCGCAATCCAGGTCTGCTTCTGCGACTTCTCGCCGGAGCTCCTCCGGGTGGTGGAAGAAGGCCGTTGTGAAGTACCAGGGGTGATTCGTCGGGTTCCGGTGCTGCCCGTCGGCGAGGTCGCGCTCGACAATCCTGCCAAAGTCGGAATCGTCCAGGAAACCGCTCTTCAGACCGTCGAGAGCCGAGGCGAACCGGGAGATGCCGACCGCGAACAGGATGCCGTCCGGCCGGAGGATGCGCCGGCCCTCGCGCAGGGCCGCCAAGCGGTCTTGCCGGTCGGTCAGGTGATACAGCGGCCCGAGAAGCAGGACCGCGTCGGCAGTTCCATCGGAGAGGTCCAGCCTGCGTGCATCGCCGACCGAGACACTGGCGATCGGACGCTCCGGCTGCGCCCGCGACGCCTCCTGCGCCTGCGCGACGTGCAGCGGCACCGCGTCGATCAGGTGGACCTCGTATCCCTGACCCGCCAACCAGCAGGCATACAGCCCCGTTCCGCCGCCCACGTCCGCGATGACCGCGGGTGGAGGCGGCAGATAGCGCTGGAGGATTTCCTGGGTTCGCAATCGCTCGAGACGCCCGCTCCCACGCGACAAGCGGTCACGCTCGTTGGCGGCCGCGTAATGCGCGGCGGCCTCTGCGGGCAGCAGGCTTGCGGAGTCGGATCTCTGGGCCATCTCTATCGCAGTGTACCGCTCTCTGGGAGCCGGGCAACGGGAGGATGCCCCGGGGCAACCTGGCGTTGCTCAGGAAAAACGCGGCGATGCCCCGGAGCATCGGGATGTTATTCCGGGGCCGCGAGGGGTTGCCCCGGAACGACCGTTCGCTACCCCGGGGCAGATAACTGTTGCTCTGGGGCAATGAGTGCGGGGAAGGGCGCTCTATCACTCGCGGCCCTCACCGCAGCCACCTACCCAGGCTAGATCAAGGCGCTCCTTGTCGCCATGAACGCCGCGCTCGCTTTCGCCGCGATGCTGCTGACGGCCTTCTCATCGGCCGCTCCTGTGTTGCGCCTGAGCTCGCTCATGACCTCTACACTCGCAGATGCCAGGCCCGCGCCAGCCAAGGCGGTGGCAGCGGCCTCTCCTGTCCTCAAAATCACTGCCGGTCGCCTCTCCCCTGCAAGCTCGCGGTAGAAACTCTGAGTCGTTACCTCGGCGTTCGCGAGTTGCCGGTCCAAGCTCTCCGCCCGCTGGGCCTCCTGCAACGCCGCGAGCGTCTGAGTCTCTCGACTCAGAGAAGATAGATACCGCTTGGCCCAATAGACGCGCGGAGGAGCACACTTAACGGCCGAAGAGGGGCTCGAAGTTGCCGCCAGTTCGCCACTCAACTTGAGCCCTGCAAGGCTTGGCTCCAGACGGTACCAGCAGGCCCGAGAATATAGGGAATCGGGTAACTCGAAGAGGGCCAAGCTCATCGGCTGCCCTTCCAGGTCCACGTTGCCGGCCAACTGGCTATCGAGATCCTTCCAAGATGCCGTAATAATATCCGCTTGTTTCGCAATTTCGTTGCCGTCCTTGCGGGCTACCGCTCGGATAAGGGCACCATAAGCCGACCGACTCGTGCCCAAAGTCGTCCGCAGGCGCTCATTGAACGCCCGCACTGGTTCGCCGACCGCCTCTTCCGCTGGTTGCGTCGAGATCAACCCGTGACCTGTGTCCCGAGCAGCCGTGAGCTGAGCCATGCTGAGCTGAGCTTTGAGTCCCTGGGAATCCACCATCTCTTGAGGAATCGGATCCGACAGGTAGTTGTCCAGATAGCCGACGGCGATGGGGAGGAGCGGGAAATTCCCCTTCCTGGACTGAATCGCCCTAGCCGCGAGCGTCGCGGCGGCGAGTTCTGCATGCCGATCCGCGCCGCTCCTCCATGCCACCACCGCTGCGAGAGTATCCAGATCCGGGTCTCGCCCCAACGTTTTCTCCACGCGTGAAATACTGTCTTCAAATTCCGTGGCAACCGCTCTGCTCCAGGTCGGTTGCCGCAAGACATCGACGACAAGCTCTGCTTTTTGCAATAGGGCTGGATACTTCTGATCTCCCGGAGCCAGCAGCCGCAACTGCGCCGCCTCATACCTCGCCCCGGAAAGATCGAAGTTCCTTAAACTTGCCTCTAGTTTCGCCGCATGCAAGGCCTGCAGCTCCTTCAGTTGCCTCGATGGCGAACCTGGCATCACCAGGTATGCGAGGTAGATGGCAACTGCGCCAACGAGCGCCACGGCGATCTGCGGGATCAAGGGGCGCCAACGCTTCCGAATGGCGCTCCAAACAGGCTCAATACCGGTTCGGCCGACTTTTTCGGGCTTCAACGCGAGTACATACAACCGCCACAGAGCGGCGCTCAGAAAGACAAGGATGCAGCCCGTAGCAATTAGGCGGCGCACAGTTGCCTCAAAAGCAAGCGTGTCCTTGGTGATCATGATGTCGGTCTTTGCTATAGAACGCGCCACAGCTTCATCGATTTCGGCGATTCGAGTAGCCAGGCGCGTGTCCAAGTCATGTGTCGCCTTACTCAAGAGCCCGTCGACATCAACAAGCCTTTGGCCCACAATTCGGTCTGCTTCAACGATCTGGGCGTGCATGACCTGATCGACGCGCTTGATATTTATCTCCATAATACTGTCGACTTGATCCAGCCTGCGAGCTGCGATCATGTCGACTTGCGAAAGTCTCCGTTCCATGAGGGAATCGGCGCGCCCCAGGTTGTTCTGCGCGATCAGATCGAGTTGGTCAAGGCGATTTTTCATTGACTTATCGGCCTCGTCAATGAGGGTTCGCCCCACTTTTTCAGCTCTATCGAAAGTCGGGCCGGCTATCTGGGAGACGCCCGACCCGAACTCGCGATTCAGATTGATATCGATACCTGTTGCATCGCTGAACCAACTGGCGCCCGCAGCGAACGGATACCAATTGGCGGCCACGACGAGAAGGCACAAGGACCACACGCGTCTCCTCCGTTGCAACTGGGACCCTCTACTCTTGGCTGATTTGCGTCTGCTCGTTGTCACTGAAATACCTCCTTTGTGGGGTCTCGTCAGCGAAACACTTCCTCCCGCCACAATGGCGTTATGCATTGTTAGACGTCCTGGCTCTGGAAATTCTCCGTACACTACGCTGACCGGATGCAACCGGACCGGCTCCAGCCGGCCCAATTCGTCGGCCAGCCGCTCAGGTGGGCTCCCCCCAGACTCTGGCAGGCGACGGGTCCTGCGCAGAGGCCCCGGACGCCGTGGTTACCGTGGCCTACTTCACCTCGGCGGGAAGCAGGCTTGCGGAGTCTGATCTCTGTGCCATCTCTATCCAAGTGTATCGCCCTTGGGAGCAGGGCAACGGGAGGATGCCCCGGGGCAGGTGCTCATTGCCCTGGAGCAACGTCCAATGCCCCGGAACAATGGGCCGATGCTCCGGGGCAGTCGAGCGTTGACCCGGGGCAACGGGCGTTTGCTCCGGAGCAACAACCCGATGCCCCGGAGCAAGTGGGCGTTGCCCCAGAACATCGGACGATTGCCCCGGGGCAGTCGGCAAAGGTTCCGGGGCAAAGAGCCGATGCCCCGGGGCAACCTGCCATTGCCCAGGAAAAACGCGGCGATGCCCCGGAGCATCGGGTCGTTTTTCCGGGGCAGCGGGGGATTGCCCCGGAACAACCGTTCGCTGCCCCGGGGCAGACAGCCTTTGCTCCGGGGCAATGAGCGCGGGGAAGGACGCAAAAACAAAAACGGGCGTGCCCGCGGGCACGCCCCTGGGGTGGGGTCAAGCGGTCAGGTTCTGGTCGCGATCAGGTATGGGGCCCAGTGTCGGCCTTGGCGGCAGGCTGGCCGGCCGGAGCCGGCGACGCCGGCTGCTTCACCTTGCGGCCGCGGAAGGGCTGGAGGCGGAACTCGGCCAGCTTCTCGGCGCGCGTCCCATAGTGCTCCTTGACCCCTGTCTGGAGGAAGGTGGCGAGCTTGCGCCCGTCATCCACCAACTCCTGGATCTGGCGGGAGACATCCTGCTTGCTCGCCGTGAGAGCCGCCTGCTGGGTGGTGAGCTCCTTGACCTTGGTCAACATGGTCTCGAGCTTCTGCCGGGGCGCCTCGAGATGCGGGAGGTCCCCCGCGTTCGCCGCCACCGAGGTACTGAGATGCTGCCACTTCTCGAAACTGTCCGCCTGCTTCCTGTCTTTTCTCATGACTGTTCTCCTTTGCCTTTCGGCTAAACCTCCGTCGCCATCGTGGCGGGGAGGAACCTGGCAATGCCGTGGTACAGCGCGACAATGGAGATACAATCACACAGCCATCTTGGCTTGTCAAGGACAAAGTTGTGCCAATCTGTCACAGGCTCACGTCCCCTTCGACGATGCTCACCGGAAGAGGGAGTGGCCCCACTCCAGGAACCAGAGGACGAGTCCGGACAGGCCCAACGCGATGCCGAGGACAGGCCTGGTCTTCGGCAGCGCCGGCACCTGGCGGCGCAGGCCGAGCGCCTTGATCCCGAAGTAGATGGCGAGCAGGGAGCCGACTCCGCCGAACCAGAAGGCTCCCCAGACCAGGCTGTAGGTGGAGTAGCGCCGGAACTGGGCTTCCAGCGCCGGTTCCTCGGGGGAGGACGTATCGGGTGACTCGGCAGCGAGCTCTTCGGTCGTCTCGGGAGCGGCAAGAGCCTCCGCGAGGAGGCGACCGGCGCGCTCGGCCTCACGGCCGACAACCTGGATCTCGATCGAGCCCATCGGATTGTGCAGCCCGATCTCGCCCGTGCCGTACAGGGCCTGGATGTCGGAGTTCTTCACCAGAAAGGGGATTCCGGCCTCCGCGAGGACCGCCTCAGCCAGGCTCTGCTCGGCCGGATTCTCCGGGACCAGCACGGTGACCATGTCTTCCTGCAGGGCCGGCGGAACCTGTGGAGCCAGCGGAGCCATGGGGGTCTCCTTTCCGGGGAGTGGTTCGTTTCACGGGGTTTGTCTTGCCGCTTGCCGGGAACGGCTTCTTCTCATAGGATCTGCAAGTCCTGCAAGCACAGCCAATGGACACCCCTGAGCATTTCGAAGTAGCAGAAGGATACGCCTGCCATCGCCCGGTGGGGAAGGTCTCGCTGCAGGAAGCGATCGACCTGATCAGCAGGGCCATTGCCTTCTCGCGGGACCATCAGATCAGAAAGCTGCTCGTCAATGCCACGGGATTGAGCGGATTCGAACCGCCGGGGACTTGGGAGCGATTCTGGCTGGCGACACAGTTTGCGAACGAGGCCAGGTCAGCGGTCAAAGTCGCTCTGGTGACCCACGCGGAGATGATCGACCCCCAGCGGTTCGGCGTCACCGTCGCCAGAAACCGCGGGCTGCTGGCCGATGTCTTCACGTCCGAGGCGGAGGCGTGGGCGTGGCTTCTGGACCCGGGAATCCACTGAGGTCTCCTCTCCCCCGCGACCGCGGACCGTTCCCTCGGGGAACGACCCGCGGCTGGGGGAATGTGGAGGGATCAGGCGCTGCCTACGCGCCCGCGCCGTTCCCGGCCTGGATGCTGCGCCGCAGCTCGCTGCGCAGGGTCTCGGCGCGGGGATCGGCGGAGGCGGCGGGAAGGACGCCCACGGTCTCGCCGAGCTTGCCGGAGAGGAGGAGGGCGAGGAGATTCTCGACGAGGTTGCCGCCGCCCTTGCCGTCCGAGGTCATCTGGATCTTCGGCACGATGTCGGCGCCGGCCTTCTCGATGGCCTCCGCGAAGCGGCTCATCACCTGCTGGACGAGCTGGAACTGCGGGCCGCCATAGGCGCGCACCTGCTCCTCGAGGGCCAGGGCCTGGGCGACGCCCAGGCGACCGACCCGGTCGGCGTCGGATTCGCCGACGAGACGGATCTTCTTGGCCTCGCCTTCGGCCATGATGCGGATCTTCTCGCCCTCGGCCTGGGCCAGCGTCTGGATCTGCGCCGCCTGCTGCTGGGCGCGGGCGTAGTCGGCCTTACCCTGGTTGGACTGCACGGTGATGGCGATCTCCGACTCGGTCAGGGCCTGCTGCTGGCGCGCCCGGCTCTCCGCCTCGCGCAGCTCGCGCTCCTTGACCGCGGCGCGCTCCTGCCGGGTGTAGGTCTCCACCTGCTCCTCGGCGATCTGCCGCGAGCGGAGCTGCACCAGGATCTGCTCGATCTGGCCGCCGGCCGTGCCCGACGTGGGAGTGCCGATCAGCACCTCCTGGAGCTCCAGGTTGTAGACCGCGAACTTCTCCTTCATCTGCACGCCCGAGACCTCCTGGATGTCCGAACGGTCCTGGAGGAGCTGGATGAGCGTGCGCGTCTGGCCGACGTTTTTGAAGTAGGCGCTCACCATCGGGTCGAGCGTCTGCTCGACCAGCTTCTTGATATCGCCGAAGCGCTGGATGACGAGCGGCGCCTTCCGATAATCGATGTGCACCACCACGGAGAGCGGGAGGCTCGGCTCGAAGGCATCCTTGGTGATCAGACTCACCTCGGAGAGGTTCTCGTCGAAGCGGTGGGCGCCGGTCTCCGTACGGCTCCACTTCAGGATGAAGTTGGTCGTAGGCACCATGATCACCTTGCCGGCGTAGGTGTTGAAGGCGTACTTGCCGGGGAGGAGCGGCTCGTTCCACACGCCCCGCTCTCCCACCGCCACCAGCTCCCCGTGCTTGTAGTCCTTGCCCGAGAGGTCGCGGCCGGCGTCGCCGGTGTAGGAGACGACCACGCCGACGGTGCCCACCTCGACGACGGTCTTGGGCACCATCTCCTCGGTGGCGAAGAGGCGGTTGATGTAGTAGGTGCCTTCGACCAGCACCTGGAGCTGACGGCCGCGCTGGCCGCCGGCCAGGAGGAACTTGTCGGCGTCCTGGAAGCTGTTGTGGTAGGTCTCCGGATGCGCCGCCTCGTTGCCCACCAGGGGCGCGATGATCTCGCCCGCCGGGACGGCCGGGCCGTCGTGGACGGTGACGACGCCGATGCGGTCCTCGGCGCCGCGGATGACCACCGGATGGAAGCCGTCGCGGTCGGAGATGAGCTCGCTCATGCGGTTGAAGACCTCGACCTCGCTGCGGTCGAGCGGCAGGTAGTACACGTGGTTCTGGGTCAGCACCACGAAGAGCGCGAGGTTGATGGCGTAGGTGCCTTCGCGCAGCACCATGCGCTGCGGCCCTTTCTGTCCGCCGGCGCGCAGGAACGCCGCGGCGTCCTGGAAGTCGTTGGCGCTCAGGTTGGAGGCCAGCGCCTGCGTGGGCGGCAGCGACTGACCGTCGCGGGCGAAGAGGTAGCCGATTTCGCCTTGCGGGATGGTCACCAGCGGCATCTTGTGGATGCGGTACTGAAACGCCTTGAGGAGGTGCCAGCCGCCGCGCAGCACGTCCGGCTGGAAGCCGGCCTCGCCCGCCAGGGCGATGAGGCCGGAGCGCACCGAGCCGTGGCCGCTGATCAGCTTCTCCACGATCCCCACGCGGTTGTTGGGGATGTAGACCAGCGAGCGCTCGAAGAGGATGAGCAGGACGACGCCCAGCACGACCAGCGCGGCAGGGATGAACGACAGCTTGAGGGCCGCGATCAGCAGGACGCCGAGAGCGATCAGCGCGATATCGATGATGAGCATGTGAGTCTCTCCGCTTTCTCCCATGGCAAAGCCCACGCCGGCTGGCGGTTGGGATGGACCACGGGATGTCGGTTGGGATGGGTTGGAGATACGGCTAAGGGCTCCGGAGGCCGGGCTCCACGGCGTGCTGCGGTGCCGGGAGATCGTCCTCTAGATGTAAGTGTCGAGGGGGGCGGGAACGTTTCAGGGGGGGAGGCGGTCTTCCGCCTGGGAGCGCTGGCGTCCTCGCCGGCTCTTGTTTCTACCACGAGACCCAGGGTTGAAACCCATGGGCTGGAGGCCCTTGTCCCTGCGGGACGGCCCTGGAACTCCACGATGATTCGAATTCGACCAGCAGAATAGCCTCGTCTGCCGAGAACCAGTTAGCCGTCCCGCAGGGACAAGGGTTGTCAGCCCAGGATTTCAATCCTGGGTGTGGGGGACCGCACCGCCAGGACCGAGGAGGTCGAGAACTTCCTGCTCAACCCGCCGGGAGCGAGCGAGATCGAGAAGGTTGTGGTCGGTCAGGTCGATGAGGTCGGCGACCAGGATCGGCTCGGCTGCGACGACCTTTCGACCTCGAGACCGGAAGGCCACTACCTTCTCCTCAAGGAAAAACAAAACTGGTCTTACAGGCCACCCAACGGCGTATGAGTTCAGCGGGCCGAGTATGCATGTATGACAGCGCCGATGACGCCCCCGACAAGTGCGGACAGAAGTGCTAGGACAATTTTGTCTCGAAGGTCGGAGGAGCGCTGAAAGCGTTGCCTGCGCGTGCCGGGACGGATTACGTAGGTAACGCCCTGCTGGCCGAGAAGTCCAAGAATAAAGACAAACCAAACAACCAGTGGAGTTGCAGAGACAGCCTGAGCAACGTGAGGCCCGAGGCGAGCGGTGAACGCGGAGGACAGGGAAGCAGCCGAAAGAGCGATAGAGATCCCTGTTAGGACGTAGAGTACCGGCCAAGGAAGAAGGCGAACGTACCATCTGCGGCGGTCCCGGAGGAACGCAAGGAGCCGCAGATAGAGAGCATGGGCCGAGTCGTCGCCCTCGCTGGCGAATAGGAATATGCACTTTGGAAAGTCAGACCGGTTGAACTCTAGCGATACGTACGGTGATCGACCGCGAATTGCGAGCCTAGGAAGGTGACCTCCGCAGTTTTGGAGAAGCTCATCGAGCGATTCGTACTCGAAACGGCCATCGCTCATCGTGACCTCTTTGCAGGTCGCAGAGAATAGCGTGAGTAGCTCGTGGAGATCGGTTGCATCGAGCACTAATGCAGGAAGCGCGCCAAACTCCGTCTTGCTGATTGGCTTCATGGGTCACCAGTGGTTAACGCGACGCCTAACGTTAGGGTGTCTGTCCGGATCCTCCCTGCGTAGACCTCCGACCGCCTCCATCGGTTGCGGGAGGAGCGCGGATAGACGCAGGTTGAACGAAACCGCGGAGGAGTCCTCGAGGGCCACCTATGGAGATTCAATGTCGTGCGAGGTGACACAGGAGCGTGCTGCAATCGCCAAGTCTGAGCTGAGGCCGGCCTGATCCTCCTCCGGCAGCGCTTTCGTTGGCTCCATTCTACCGCAGAGGCTGCGCGGCGTGCACCTACCCCACGTCTCGGTGGGAGCGAGACCGGCCGACCGCGAAGGCAAACACCGCGAAGTCAGGGCGGAGCCCTTCCGGCTGAGGGCACCGCGGCGATCTCCCCCACCAACTGCAGGTGTCCTTGCTCGCACTTCGGGCAGAGGGTGGGGCGACTCCGGTGAGCCGGTGCCGTCGCCGCCCTCGATCCTGCGGTCATCCCAGACGTCGAGGAGTCCCTGGGACTCCAGAACGCCGAGGTGGGTCCGCAGGCGCTTCTTCCAGTCCTCGTCCTTGTGGCTGTAGCTCAGGAAGACGGAGGGCACGGAAAGGGTCTCCTGGGACGGAACGTTGAGCGGGACATGTTGGGAGAATTTTAGCGCAGGGTGGTCGCTTCGTAGAAGCAAGGCCGGCGGGGACGCCAGCGCTCCCAGGGGGACGGCCCCCGTCGCTCAGAGCGGGGGCGCAGTCATCCACGCCAGCCAGACGTTGACGTCGGCAGATCAATCCGGCCGGCCACCCGCGCTCTCTTCCTCATCCAGGATGCGTTGAATCTCCGCGTTCGTCAGGGCCTTTAGAGTCCGGTCGGTCGCCGCACGCGCTACGGGCAGCTCGCTGCGCTGGCGCCGGCGCGGCACCGAGGACGGCGGCGCGACCTGCCTCAATACCTTGGTCTTCATTCCAGAGACGCTATCATCGCTCCAGCCAAACCTTCCCGCCGGTGAGCCGTACTGAGGAAGTCCGTGCGCGAGCTCGTCCGACATCTCTCCATCACCTTGCGGTCGCTCGCCCGGCAGCCGGGAGTGACGGTGCCGGCGGTGCTGACTCTCGCCCTGGGGATCGGGGCGAACACGGCGCTCTTCGCCTATCTCGCCGCCGTGGTCTGGCCGGTGGTGGAGGCGCACGCCGGAGAGCGCCTGGTGTGGGTCTACGCGGGCACCGCTCTGGAGCCGCGCCAACAGCTCCCCTTCCCCGACTACTCCGAGATGCTGCGCCGCCAGGCGGCCGTGGTCGATCTGACGGCGTACTCCCCGTTCGGCACCGCCGTGGCTTTGCCGGAGCGGACGACCTACGCCTGGGGGCTGGCGGTGACCGGCGGCTATTTCCCGTTCTTCGACCAGCGGCCGGCGCTGGGCCGGTTGCTCACGCCGGCGGACGACACGCCCGAGGCGCCGCTCGTGGTCGTGGTCAGCCATCTCTTCTGGAAGGGCGTGCTGGGAGGCGATCCGAAGGCCGTGGGACGATCCCTGCGGATGAACGGCCAGACGGTGATCGTCGTCGGCGTCGCCCGCGCGGGTTTCCTCGGACCGGGGCTGCCGGCCGCCTTGTACATCCCCCTGGCGCAGGTAGACCGGATCACCGGGCTGCCGCGTCTCGAGAAACGGGACGTCCGCTGGCTGAGCGCCGCCGGCCGGCTCGCTCCCGGGACGACGCGAGCGAGCGCGCAAGCCGCTTTCGATCAGCTCGCGCGATCCCTCGACGAAACGGCGCCTCTGGGCGAGGGCAAGCGGCAGTTCGCCGTGGTGAAGGCCGACCGCTATGACCCGGCGGCCGCGGGCACCAGCCCCGATCCTCTCCTCACCTCGGCCAGGATGCTGATGGCCGCGGCGGCGCTCTTCCTGCTCCTGGGCTGCGTCAGCATCGCCAACCTCCTGCTGGTGCGGGGAACCGCGCGGCAACGGGAGTGGGCCATCCGCGCCGCCCTGGGGGCGAGCCGCGGACGGTTGGCCGGCGCCGTGCTCGGGGAGAGCGTTCTCTTGAGCCTGGCCGGCGCCGCGGCGGGCCTCCCGCTCGCCATGGTCCTGGCGCGCCGCATCGACACCTACGTGTCCGCTCCGCCGGCCGGAGGCTACGGCAACTGGGCCGAGGGAGCGACGTTCGTGCACCTCGACGCCCGCTCCATCGCCTTCGCGCTCGCGATCTCCCTGGCCTGCGCGCTCCTGGGCGGGCTCGCGCCGGCGCTGCGGTTGGCGCGGCGCGACCTGCTGGAGCCGCTGAAGAGCGAGGCCGCGGGCAGCGGCTCAGCGGCGCGGCAGCTCGCGGCGCGGCGGGTGCTGGTGGTCGTCCAGGTGGCGCTCTCGGCCCTCCTTCTCCTGGGCGGCGGCCTCCTGGTGCGCAGCCTCGAAGGCGCCCGGCGCATCGATCCCGGATTCTCCCCGGACCGGCTCCTCCTCGCCACCGTCTATCTGCCGCGCAACCTGGCCGGCGGGACGAGCGGCACCGGCGCGACGGCGCTCTACGTCCAGCTCCTGGAAGCGGTGCGCGACGTCCCCGGCCTGGCCTCGGTCACCTTGACGCAGGTGCCGCCCCTGGCCGGCTGGGCGCGGCCCACGCAGGTCGCGCCGCACGAAAAGCCGGAGGCGAAGGTGCAGATCGAATACAACATGGTGGCGCCGGACTACTTCACGACGCTGGGCATCCCGATCGTCGAGGGGCGTGCTCTCGACCGCCGCGACCGTCGGGACGCGCCCCCGGTCGTCGTGGTGAGCCGGGTGCTGGCCAGGAAGCTCTGGGGCGACGCCACCGCGGTGGGACGCCAGATCGACGTGACCGAGCCGGCGCATCCCGGCGAGCCGGGCCCGGTCTTCACCGTCGTGGGAGTCACGGCGGACGTGCGCAGCGTCTCGCCGATCGCGCCGCCGGGATCGATGGTCTACTTCTCGCACGAGCAGCGCTCCCACTCCCGCATGACCGTGCTGGCGCGCACCGCGGGACCGCCTCTCGCGCCCGCCGAAGCGCTCCGCAAGGCGCTCCACGCGGTGCATCCCGACCTGGCCGTGATCGAGATGGCGACCTGCCGCGAGCAGATCGCCCGTGTGCTGATCCTGCCGCGCATGTACGCGGAGATCGCCGGCCTCTTCGGGGTGCTGGGGCTGGCCGTGGCCGTCGTGGGTCTGTTCGGCCTCCTCAGCTATTCGGTGAGCCTGCGCGGGAGGGAGATGGGGATCCGCATGGCGGTGGGAGCCCGGCCGTGGGACGTGTGGCGGCTGGTCGTGCGCCAAGGCATGGCGCTCGTCGCCTTCGGCGTCGTCCTCGGAGTCGGCGGCTCACTCGCCCTCACCCGTCTCCTCGCCGGCCTCCTCTTCGGCGTCGGCGCCACCGATCCGCTCACCTTCCTGACCGTGCCCAGCGTCCTCGCCGCGGTGGCCCTCTTCGCCTGTGACCTCCCCGCCCGCCGCGCCGCCGGGCTCGACCCTTCGGCGGTGCTGCGGGGTTTGTAGGGGCGCCGGAGGGGGAAGGGCGGTGGGCTCCTCGCCTCGTTTCCAGGAATCGAGAAGGGCTGGCAGATCGTTCGGAAAAGGGATGAGCCCGGCTCGGCCAGACGCCGCCCAGAGGTGTCGATCGAACGTGGCGAAACTGACCGGAGCCTCAAGAGCCTCCTGCCACGAAAGACCCGCCGCGAGCTGCACGGCGTCATAGCCCCGCAGACCCAAATCCCAGACAAGAGTTGCTGCACGCTCAAGGAGCGGCTCCGTGACCGGCAGCCGAACAAAGTCAGGCCAGTCTTGCCTAAAGGCCTGATGGGCCGATTGGGCAACCTCGCTAGTCAGGAGGCCAAACCGAACCGCTTTCGCCAGCGCTGCAGCGACCTCGGCGCGGCTGATCGCGACCGTGCCGACCGCTCGAGCGTCGGCAATCTTCGTCAGAACCTGCGCGGAGCCAGGCTCAGCCACATAGCGCTTGACCAAAGCGCTCGCATCCAGATAGAGGATCATTCCCGGTCTTCGAGCAGCAGCTCTGCGACCGTTTTGTCACCACGGACAGGCGCGACCGGCGTAGCCGGGCCGAGCTTACGGCCACTCCAGGTGAGCAGATGCGCCTGGGCGAGTTGCTCCAACCGGCTGTCGAGAGACGGTGCCATGGGGACGATTCGGCCCACGGGCTTCCCCCTCTCGGTGATCACCACCGTTTCACCCGTCTTGACCTGCTCGACAAAGTGGCTGAGCTGTTCTTTCAATTGCCGGATGCCGACCGTGTGCTGAGCCATTCCTACCCCCTTGTGACTACATACTAGCGCAAGAGGACACAAACGAAAAGGGCCAGCTCCCGAAGGGGTCAAGATTGTTGCTAGGCCAGCCCCTCCAGCGTCCGCGTCAGCCGCTCGACTCGCTCGCGGATCTCCCGTCTCTCTTCCTCCCAGTGCCCTGTGCCGTCGTCAGGCGCGGCGAGGCGCTCCTCCAGATCCTCGATCCGCTGACGGAGGGCGGCGTTCTCTACCTGGAGGGCCTGGAGCCGTTCCACGGTGGCGTGGACTTTCTCCTCCAGGGGTCCCAGCCAGTCGGCCGGCGTGTCTGTCTTGTTCTCGGTCGCCATCAGCCTTTCCATCCGTAGCGGCGCTCCAGCTCGGCGGCGAGGGCGCTCTGCCGCTCGTTGACCTCCTCCTGGGTGAGGGAGCGCTCGTGGGAGTTGTAGAGGAACGAGATGGTGGTGTTGACCGCTCCCTCCGGCACTCCCTGGCCGCGGTAGCGATCCTTGAGCTGCCAGGAGATCAGATCGGGCGGCGACAGCTCGGCGATGGCGCTCGCGATCTCGGCCCACGGCGTCGCCAGGGCATGGGTCAGCGTCAGGTCGGCCTCCACGGCCGGGAAGCGGGACGGGATCTCGATCCGCATGTCCGCCTCGCCTCCGGTCAGGCCGCCGAGAGCGACTTCGGCCACGTAGAGGGGGAAACCTTCCTCTTCGGCAACGCGGCCGAGGAAACCGACTACTTCACCGCGGTCCGGGCGAATCAGCTCGGCGGAGCTGCCGGGGAGGAGGCCCGGGAGGTCTTTGGGCCGCGCCTCCAGACGCACGCCCAGCGCCTCGGCCAGACCATCGACCACGCCCTTGGCGTCGACGAGGTCGAGGACGAGCTCGCGCTGCCACGGGTTGCCGACCGTGCCGCCACAGACAAAGGCAGCGTGCTCGGGCTGGAAAGGCAACGGCTCGCCGGGAGCGGCCGGGAAGTAAACGACCGCGATCTCGAACATGCGTATCGCCGGGGCGCCGCGCCGCTGGTTGAAGCGCGCGGTCGCGACGAGGTTGGGCACCAGCGAGCGGCGCATCACGGAGTAGCTTTCGGAGAGCGGATTCTTGAGGCGCAGCGCCACGGCCTCCGGGCGCAGGCTCGGGTAGGCCGCGTCCACGGCCGGATCGCCGAAGGCGAAGCTCACCGTTTCCACGTATCCGGCTGCGGCGAGGTAATCGCGCACCTTCTCGCGCAGGATCTGCTCAGGGCTCCGCGGCAGGTCGGAGCCGGGGATGCGCGGCAGGGTCGAGGCGATCGTGTCCATGCCGTAGATCCGGATCGGCTCCTCGAAGAGGTCGGCCTCGTAGACCCGGCCGTCTGGCCGCGGCTCGAAATCGAAGAAACGCCAGGAGGGGACGGTCACCTCCCAGGCTCCAGGCCCTGCCGGCTCCAGGGTGAAGCCGAGCCCGGCGAACCAGCGCTCGACGTCGGCGGCGGCGATCTCGGCGCCGGCAAAGCGGTTCAGCCGGGCGTGTTCCAGCCGGCCTTGGCGCAGCGGTGGGAAGCCCGCGGCCCGCACGTCCAGCGCGCCGGCGAGCACCGTGCCACCGGCCAATTCGGCGATCAGACGCGCCGCCCGGCTCGCGGCCACCAGGCAGCCTTCCGGGTCCGTGCCGCGCTCGAAGCGGTGGCTGGCGTCGGTGTGCATACCGAATGCCTTTGCCGCCACCCTTACCCGCTTGCGGTCGAAGTGCGCGCTTTCGATGAGGACGTCCGTGGTGGCGTCTGTCACCTCGCTGTCGGCGCCTCCCATGACGCCGGCCAGCGCCACAGGGATCTCGGCGTCGGCGATCACCAGCATCTCGGGCGTGAGTTGGCGCTCCTGGCCGTCGAGGGTGGTGAGTTTTTCGCCGGCCCGCGCGCGGCGCACCACGATCCGCCGGCCGCCCAGCTTCGCGAGGTCGAAGGCGTGGAGCGGTTGACCCATCTCCCAGAGGACGAAGTTGGTGACGTCTACCACGTTGTTGATCGAGCGCTGGCCGATCGCCTCCAGCCGCGCCCGCATCCAGGCCGGGCTGGGACCGATCTTCACCCCGCGCACGACCCGCGCGACATACCTTGGGCAGCCGTTCAGATCTTCGATGGCCAGCGCCGCGGCATCGGCCACCGACTCGCTCCCTTCGACCGGATCGGACGGCGGCCGCCGCAGCGGCGTGTCGTACAGCACCGCGATCTCGCGCGCCAGGCCGAAGTGATTCATGCAGTCCGGCCGGTTGGTGGTGACCTCGACGTCCAAGAGGACGTCGTGGCCTCGTTCCTCCACTCCCTCGGTGTTGAGGCCGGCCATGGTCAGGCGCCGGGCCATCTGGTGTGGGTCGGCGTGGAGATCCACGTACTCGGCGAGCCAATTCCGGGAGAAGAGCATCAGCCGTGCACCTGGCGCAGCAGCCGCTCGTCGTTGTCGAACAGCATGCGGATGTTGGGGATGCCGTAGCGGTTCATCGCCACGCGGTCGACGCCCATGCCGAACGCGAAGCCCGAGTAGCGCTCGGGATCGATGCCGCAATTGGCGAGCACCCGCGGGTCGACCATGCCGCAGCCGAGGATCTCCATCCAACCGGTGCCGGAGCAGACGGCGCAGCCCTTGCCGCGGCAATTCTGGCAGGTGACGTCCATCTCCGCCGACGGCTCGGTGAAGGGGAAGAAGCTCGGGCGCAGCCGGATCTTGGCGTCCGGCGAGAAGAGGCGGGTCATGAAGGCCTCGAGCGTCCCCTTGAGGTCGCCCACGGTGATGCCCTCGGCCACGGCAAGGCCCTCGACCTGGTGGAACATCGGCGAGTGGCGCAGGTCGTTGTCGAAGCGGAACACCCGGCCGGGACAGATGACGCGGATCGGCGGCTGGCGCGAGAGCATGGTGCGGATCTGCACCGGCGAGGTGTGGGTGCGCAGCAGGAGTCCGTTTTCGAGGAAGAAGGTGTCCTGCGTATCGCGCGCCGGATGGTCGGGCGGAAAGTTGAGCGCCTCGAAGTTGTGGTAGTCGTCCTCGATCTCGGGACCCTCGGCGACGCTGTAGCCGAGCTCGGCGAAGATCTCCGCCATCTGCCGGCTCACCCATGTGACGGGGTGGAGGCTGCCGAGAGCCGGCCGGCGGCCGGGCAGGGTGACGTCCACGGCTTCCCGTTGCCGCAGCGCCTCGCGCTCGCGGGCCGTGAGGGCCTGGTCGAGCTCGGCAAGGCGCTCCTCGACGCGATCCTTCAGCTCATTGACGCTCTGGCCGTAGGCGGGCCGGTCGGCGGGCTCCACCTGGCCGGTGCGGGCGAGGAGACCGCGGACGATCCCCTGCTTGCGCCCGATCCAGCGCAGGCGGAGATCCTCCCAGGCCGCGCGGTCGGCGACCGCGGCGGCCTCGGATTCGAAGCGTTCTCGCAGCTCGGGGACGGACGGGGCGCCGGCCGCGTCGGCCATCAGGCCTCCGCGGGTGCGGGCGCCTGCTTCCCGGCCGCCTCCAGCCCCTTCTTGGCCGCCTCGGCGATGCGGGCAAACCCCTCGGCGTCGCGCACCGCGATGTCGGCCAGGACCTTGCGGTCGAGATCGGAGCCGGCGGCCTTCAGTCCGGCGATCAGGCGGCTGTAGCTGAGACCGTGGAGATGGGCCGCCGCGTTGATGCGCACGATCCAGAGGCTGCGCAGTTGGCGCTTCTTCTGGCGGCGGTCGCGGTAGGCGTAATTGAGGGCCTTGTCCACCGCCAGCTTGGCCATGCGGTGGCTCTTCGACTTGGTGCCCCAGAAGCCGCTCGCCAGATCCAGGATCTTCTTGCGGCGCTGGACTCTCTTGTTTCCACGCTTGACACGTGCCATCGCTCGAACCTCGTTTCTGCCCGCGCCGCCGCGAAGGGCGGGGGGCGGTAAAAGTCTGCGGAGACGCAGACTCGGACCCCGGTGGACAGGTCCACCCACCGGCGGCCGATGAATCAATCTGATGCGGTACTGGCTGAACCGCTACTGGTGCATTCTACTGGTGCAAGATGGACTTGATGGTGTCGGCGAACGCGGGCGAGACCGCCACGGACTTGCGCAGCTTGCGCTTCCGCTTGGTGGTCTTCGAGGTCAGCATGTGGCTGTGCATTGCCTGGTGACGCGTCACCTTGCCACTCGCCGTTACCTTGAATCGCTTCGCGGCCCCCTTGTGCGTCTTCTGCTTGGGCAAGGGTCGCTCTCCTTTCGGCTCACTCAACCGGCTCGCTCAGCCGGGCTTCTTGATCCCGTGGCGCGGCGGACCGTAGATCACGTGCATCCGGTTGCCCGCCATTTCGGGCGATGATTCTAGCACCGCTCGCTCCCCCAAGTCCTCCGTCAGCCGCCGGATCAGCTTGTGCCCCAGGTCGGTCCGCGCCATTTCGCGACCGCGGAACTGGACGGTGGCCTTCACCTTGTCGCCCTCTTCCAGGAACCGGACCGCGTTCTTGAGCTTGAAGTCGTAGTCGTGCTCGTCGATGTTCGGACGGAACTTGACTTCCTTGACGTGGATGATCTTCTGCTTCTTCTTCGACTCGTGGGTCTTCTTCTTCTGCTGATAGAGGAACTTGCCGAAGTCCATGATGCGGCAGACCGGCGGCTTGGCCGTCGGGGCCACCTCCACCAGGTCGAGCCCCAGCTCCTGGGCCTTCCGCAGCGCGTCCTCGACGGTGACGATGCCCCCCTGGGAACCGTCGGCTTCGACGAGGCGCACCTCGCGCACCCTGATGCGTTCGTTGATACGGGCCGTCTTGTCGATACTCAGCTCACCCCCTTGGAGCGCCGAGCGACCGCTCGGAATGGGTTGGTCAAATCAGCTTCCTCCTTATAGCTCAGTGCTGCGGCCGGCTGCGAGCGTGCCCACACGCTCCAGGAACGCCAGGACCGGCATGGCGCCCAGGTCGGCCCCGGCGCGGCGCCGCACCGAAATGGTTGTCTCTTCCTGCTCGCGCGATCCGACCACCAGCATATAGGGGATCTTCTGGAGCTGCGCTTCGCGGATCTTGTAACCCAGCTTCTCGTTGCGCGCGTCCACTTCGACGCGCAGACCGGCGGCGGCGAGCTCGGCGCGCACCTTGTCCGCGTAGTCGCCGAACTTCTCGGACACCGGCAGCACCAGCGCCTGCACCGGCGCCAGCCAGAGCGGGAACGCGCCCGCCGTCTGCTCGATCAGGATGGCCAGGAAGCGCTCCAGCGAGCCGAACATGGCGCGGTGGATCATCACCGGCGGGTGCTCGGCGCCGTCCGCGCCAACGTAGGTGAGGCCGAAGCGGGCCGGCATCTGGTAGTCGAGCTGCACGGTGCCGAGCTGCCAGCTCCGTCCCAGGGCGTCGTGGACGTGGAAGTCGATCTTCGGCCCGTAGAAGGCGCCGTCGCCGGGGTTGATCCGGTACGGCAGGCCGCGCTTGTCGAGGGCGGCGATGAGCGAGCCCTCGGCGCGGTCCCACAGCTCGTCGGCGCCGATCCGCTTCTCCGGCCGGGTGGACACCTCGATCTCGGCGTCTGCGAAACCGAACGTGCGGTAGAGCTCGAGGATCATCTCGGTGGCGCCGATGACCTCCGCCTCGATCTGCTCCTCGGTACAGAAGATGTGCCCGTCGTCCTGACTGAACGAGCGCACGCGGAAGAGGCCGTTGATGACCCCGCTCCGCTCGTAGCGGTGCAGGCGGCCGAAGTCGGCGTAGCGGATCGGCAGGTCGCGGTACGAGCGCAGCCGGGTGGCGAAGATCAGACAGTGGGTCGGGCAGTTCATCGGCTTGACCGCGAACTGCTTCTCGTCCACCTCGGTGAAGAACATCGCGTCGTAGTAGTTCTCGTAGTGCCCGGAGATCTTCCACAGCTCGACGTCGAGGATCTGCGGCGTGATGACCTCGCCGTAACCGTAGCGGTGGTAGAGCTCGCGCACGTAGTCGATCATGGAATTATAGATGAAGGCGCCCTTGGGGTGCAGGAACGGCGTTGCGGGAGCCAGCGGATTGAAGCTGAACAGGTCCAGCTCCTGGCCGATCCGACGGTGGTCCCGCGCCCGCGCCTGCTCCAGCCGCTCCAGGTAGTCCGCCATCTCCTTCTCGGACGCGAAGGCGGTGCCGTAGATGCGCTGCAGGCGCTCGTTGTTCTCGTCCCCCTTCCAATAGACGCCCGAGGCCTCCAAGAGCTTCACCGCGCCGATCTGGCCGGCGTTCTGGGCGTGCGGGCCGCGGCAGAGGTCGGTGAAGCGGCCGTGGCGGTAGAGGGTGATCGCGTCGCCGGCGGGGATCTCCTTGAGGCGCTCGACCTTGAGCGACTCGCCCATGCCGGCGAAGATCCTGGCCGCCTCCTCGCGCGACACCTCGATGCGCTCGAAGGCGCTCTTCTCGGCGAGGATGGCGCGCATCTGGTCCTCGATCGCCGCCAGGTCCTCGGGCGTGAAGGCGCGGGAGAAGCGGAAGTCGTACTGGAACTTCTCGCTGTGGTCCTTGCGGCCGACGTCGATCTCCACCTCCGGCCACAGCCGCTTCACCGCATCGGCCAGCACGTGCTCGGCGCTGTGGCGGATGAACTCGCCGGCTTCCGGGCTCTTGGTGGTGAAGATGCGGAACGCGCCGTCCGCGTGGAGCGGCTGGCGGAGGTCGATCTTCCGGCCGTCGAGCTCGGCGCCCACGGCATCCTTGGCCAGACGGGGACCGATCCCGGCCGCGACCTCGAGAGGCGTGGTGCCGGGCGGAACGGAGCGGACAGAGCCGTCCGGGAGCGTGAGGCGGATCGCCTCGGTCATCGTTTCCATCATGGACCGCAACTCTGCGGGAAGGAGCTCACGAGCGGGGAGGGTGGTAGGCGCTAGCGGACTCGAACCGCTGACCTCTACCGTGTGAAGGTAGCGCTCTAACCAGCTGAGCTAAGCGCCTGGGCATTAAGAGCTGAGTACCTGGTAGGCCCGAGCGGATTCGAACCGCTGACCTCTACGATGTCAACGTAGCGCTCTAACCAACTGAGCTACGGGCCTTTTTCTTCCCGTCCACGTCAAGGTCCCGCGGCTGCTGCCGAGGAAGGGAGAGGCTAACAAACGGGGGGAGGGCTGTCAAATCGGATGGGACTGAAATCGAATCGGACGGGATCAGTCGGATCGATCGGATCGGACCTCTCGCCTGGGCGCCGGCGTTCCCAGGGCTACGACGAGGGCTCTACCGCCACAGCGCTTCGACGTCGCCGAAGTGCTCGCGGACCCAGGCATCTGAAAACAACGTCTCCAGGTAGCGCTCTCCGCGGTCGGGAAGGATGGCCACGACGACCGAGCCGGGCGGAATGCGGTCGACGCACGCTTCGACCGCCGCCAGCACACCGCCCGAAGAGCCGCCGGCCAGGATCGCCTCGCGCTCGATCAGCCGCCGGCAGCCTACGATGCAGTCGAGATCGGTGACGTGGACGCACTCGCCGATCAACGACATCTCGCACAGGGGCGGCCGCATGCCGGCGCCGAGCCCGGGGACCATCCGCTTGGCACAGACGTCGCTGAAGATGAGGCTGCCGTAAGCGTCGACGGCGACCACCCGGGTCGCCAGCCCGTGGTCGCGAACGTACTCCCCGCAACCGCGCACGGTGCCGCAGGTGCTGGTCGGTACGAAGAGGAAGTCGACCTTCCCATCCAGCGTCGTGGCGATCTCGTGCATCGTGGTCCCGTAGTGGGCCTGGGCATTCTTCGGGTTCTCGTACTGATTGGGCCAGAACGAGCCTGGGATGCGGCCGAGCAGATCCCGGACCCGTTTGAGCCGCGCCTGGAGGAGCTCTCCCGTCTCCGGGTCGGGCTCCGAGACCAGATCGATTTCGGCGCCATACGCGCGCAGCACCTGCAGATTGAGCGCGGTCGTCTTCGTGTCGACCACGCAGATGAAGCGCAGCCCGTGGAAACGGCAGGCCTGCGCCAGACCGACGCCCATGTTCCCGGAGCTGGACTCGATGATCACCGAGCCGGGGCCGATCCGGCCGGCGCGCAACGCGTGGTCCAGGATCAGCCGCGCCGGGCGGTCTTTGATGCTCCCGCCCGGATTCAGAGCCTCCAGTTTGGCATAGAGCTCGAACGGGGCCTTGGGGAGATAGCGCCGCAAGCGGACCAGGGGCGTGCCCCCGACCGCCTCGAGAATTCCGTCGTGCACGCGTGACAGCGGCATGACGTTGCCCGCGGAGCGAGGCGCCGCCTTTTCGTCCGTCAGTGCCATCACTTATTTAAGATACAGTCTGTACAGACGCTCACTATCTCCTAACTCCTGGGGTGCCCCCCAGGCACGCGAACGGGACAAGACCCATCGCTCGCCAATCTTCCGTCACTGCCTCGATCATCGGCGCTCGCGGCACTCTATACTTCGCACGCTCGACCGAACGCGTTCCTGGCGAGGAGCCCGCATGCCGGCAAAGCACCTGGTCTCCGTCTCAGACCTGGATCGTGGAAGCATCTTGTCGCTGGTCGAAGCCGCCGTCGCCATCGCCGAGGGGCGCTGGGAAGGGCGGCGCCCCTTGGCCGGCCGCGTCGTCGGCACGTATTTCCGCAAGACTTCCACCCGCACCCGGACCTCCTTCACGGTGGGAGCTCTCAAGCTCGGGGCCCAAGTCGTCGCCTATGGACCCAACGACCTCCAGCTCGTGACCGGCGAGACCGTGCCGGACACCGCTCGCGTGCTCGCCAACTACCTCGACGCGCTCGTCATCCGCACCAACGAAACGATCGCGGAAATTCGCCAATTCGCTTCCCAGGACCGCATGGCGGTGGTCAACGCGATGAGCGAGAACGAGCACCCTACCCAGTCGCTCGCCGATCTCGCCACCCTGCGGGAGCACTTCGGCCGGCTCGCCGAGTTGCACGTGCTCTATCTCGGCGAAGGGAACAACTCGGCCTCGGCGATCTCCCTGGCAGTCGCCCGCCTCCCCGACATGCGCCTGACCCTGGTGACGCCTGAAGGGTACGGGCTGCCCGCCGACTTCATCCGCGACGTCCGGTCCACGGCCGGGTTGAACGGCTCGGAGATCGAGCAGCACCACGACATGAGCCGCCTGCCGCGCGCCGTGGACGCGGTGTACACCACCCGTTGGCTGACCATGGGGGTGCAGCGGGCGGACGCCGACTGGATCCCCAAGTTCCGGCCCTATACCGTCACTCCGGCCGTGATGGCCGAGGTCTCACGGCCGGGCGGCGGCACGGTCTTCCTGCACGACCTGCCCGCGATGCGCGGCTATGAGGTGCTCGACGAGGTCCTCGACGGACCGCAGAGCATCGCCTTCCGGCAGGCCTACCACAAGATGACGAGCGCCATGGCCGTCCTCGACTGGTGCCTGAACGGACAGGCCTAGTCAGACGTGCCCGGCGCCCGCCGCCGTCTACTCGAAGTAGCCCACCACGTCGATCAACACGTCGACCGAGCCGCTTCCAGGCAGCACCTGGGGATAGACCTTGATGGCGCCGTCCGGTCCCAGCCGGACGACAGCATTGTTGGCCCGGATCTGACCGGGCTCGTAATTGACGTTGCTCGTGACAGGCCTCGCCTCATCGGACGCGTAGAGCACCAGGAAGCCCTCGCCCGTCGGCCCCACGGCGGTGACATTGAGAGCCACCACCCGCGCCGCGGCCGGGATGCCGCAAGAGCCCTGGATCGTGACCACCTCCTCCGTGCCATTGGTGAAGGCCCCTCCCGGCGCCGTCCGGGTATCCAGGAGACGGCAGGGGGTCACGGTGAAGTAGTCGCCGTCCGCTCCGAGCGTGTCGCTGTCGGTAGCCGAGTTGTTGCCGGGCGTCGGATCGGTGACGCCGCCGGGCGCCGTCACGGTCGCCGTGTTGGACAACGTGCCGGTCGCCGAAAGCGAGATGGTGCAGCTCGCGGTGTAGGTGACCGAGCCGCCCGCCGGCAGGTTCACGGTGTCGCCGATGTTGCCCGCGCCCGATGCGGTGCACGTCCCGCCCCCTGCCACCACGCAAGTCCACGTGCAGGTCAGGGAGGCCGGGAAGGTGTCCGTCACCGTCGTGCCGGTGGCATCGCTCGGACCGGCATTCGACGCGACGATGGTGTACGTCACCGAGCCGCCGACCGTCGCCGTCGTCACTCCGTCCGTCTTGGTGATCGCGAGGTCCGCCTGCGCTCCGAGCGCATCGCTGTCGGTGGCCGAGTTGTTGCCGGGCGTCGGATCGGTGACGCCGGCTGGCGCCGACACCGTCGCCGTGTTAGAGAGGGTTCCAGTGGCCGCAGCCGAGATCGTGCAGCTCGCCGTGTAGGTGACCGAGCCGCCCGCCGGCAGGTTGACGGTGTCGCCGATGTTGCCCGAGCCCGAAGCGGTGCAGGTGCCGCCGCCGGCCCCGACGCACGTCCACGTGCAGGTCAGG
>Ga0075426_10000195_pt1 | contig 40285 bp, 36 predicted proteins | sample SoiMethybrSBSTD5_FD_75304 | JGI IMG/M metagenome (GOLD analysis project Ga0075426, IMG submission 75304) | Bulk soil microbial communities from a Populus tree surrounding site in Tennessee, USA - Soil MetaG P. TD hybrid SBSTD5 | ecosystem: Environmental > Terrestrial > Soil > Tree plantation... | reverse complement strand
ACTTATCCGTGGGGGACATACGCGGCGGGCTGGGGCACCTCCTTCAGCGCGCCTTTCGTTTCCGGAACGGCGGCTCTGATGCTCGGCCAGAACGGCGGCTGCACGGTTTCCAAGGTAGCCTACGGCCTGCAGAAAGCTGACTGGATTTCCGACCCGCAGCTGGGATACGGGCGGCTGGACACTTACTCGGCGGTGCAATTCTGTCATCAATAGTCCAACCCGGTGAGAACGCGCGGCTCGTGGCGGGGCTGGCTAATTCGGCGGCCGAGTTGTACGCCCCGCTGGGCCTGCGGTTGAAAGAACTGGAGGAGCAGCAGGCCGCGTTCCGCAACTCGCTGGTGTGCGCCTTCAACCAACTGCTGGATCTGAAGGACCTCAACACCGGGGTCCACAGCACGCGGCTGGCGGAGTGGGCCATTCGCGTGGCGCGGGCCCTGAACATTCCGGAAGAGCACATGTACCAGGTGGAGGTGGCGGCCCTCCTCCACGACATCGGCAAGGTCGGCGTTCCCGATGCGATTCTGAAAAAACCGGGCCCCCTCACCGCGGAAGAGCGGGCTCTGATGAACAAGCACCCCGAGTACAGCTGGTCCATCCTGCGCCTGCTGCCGGGCCTGGAGCAGGCCAGCCTCTACGCTCTTCACCATCATGAAAGCGTGGACGGCAGCGGCTACCCGGCTCATCTGAAGGGCGCGGACATACCGCTGGTCTCGCGCATTGTTTGTGTCATTGACGCCTACGACGCCATGATTTCCCACCGCTGTTACCGCAAAGGGCTGGGCCATGAAGAGGCGGCGCGAAGGCTGCGCGCGTCTTCCGGCACTCAGTTCGATGCGGAAGTGGTACAGGTGTTCCTTCCCATCGCTGAGGCGGAGGCCGGCGAGGTATTCGCCGCCGCGGGCACCAGCACCGCAGCGGTTCTTTAATCTCGCCGGCAGCCAACTGCATTTCTAACACTCGTCATTTCCCCGGCAGAACGCGTTTGGAATACAATCGCAAAATCGCGGCCACGCCGCCCCATGAGCTGCTGAATCAATTCTCCGGCGTATGCCACCACTTCCTTCCCCGCCGCCTTCGCGCCCTGTGCTGCCGCTTCGAGGCCTGCTGATTGCTGCCGTGCTGTTCCTTTCCTACGCATATTTTTACCAGGGCACAGGGTGGAACCAGGATTCCCACTTCGCTTTGGCACGAGCACTGGTGGAGCGACACACGGTTTCGATTGATCATTATCAGAACACCACCGGCGACAAAGCCTATTACGAAGGCCATTACTACTCCGATAAAGCACCCGGATTGTCGCTGGCGGCTCTGCCTGCCGTCGCAGCAGGCATACCTGTGGCCCGCTGGTTCCACGTACACCCGTGGAAAGTCGCCAACGTGCAGCTGTACCTCGCCACTGCCTTCACTTCTTCCCTGGCAATCGGGTTGGCGGCAGCAGTCTTGTTCATCGTGCTGCTGAGCTGGGGAATGACGCCAGGTGCGGCGCTTTTTGCGGTGGTCGTTTTTGGACTGGGAACTCCCATGTGGATTTACGCCACCCAGTTCTGGGGACACGCGCTGGCCTCAGCTTGCCTGGTGCTGGCCTTTGCGGCGGCAGACTTCCTGAGCCGGGCTGCCAGCCTGCAGAGGCGGACTGTGCTCGCGGGGGCCGTCGGATTGATCGCGGGCTGGGCGGTGGTCAGCGAATATCCAGCTGCGATTCCCGCGGCCATGATCGCAGTGATGGCGCTGGTTTACTGTTGGCGATCCGCGACCCATAGAAGATCGTTTCTCTATCCGAGTGCGGCGCTGTGCCTCACCGCCGGGCTGTGCCTGGCCGTAGTGCTGATTTACCAGAAAGCGGCGTTTGGCTCGCCTTTCCGCCTGGGATACGAATATGTGGTCAATTACCAGGAAACGCTGCGCCATGGCGAATTGGGACTTTCCTACCCCAAGTTGCGTCCCCTGCTGGCGCTATTGTTCGGCAAGCGTTGCGGCCTGCTGCTGTTTGCGCCCATCCTGGTGGTGGCTCCGCTCGGATTCCGCCAGTTGTGGCGAGCGGGTTTGCCCCGCCTCAGCCTGTGCGTGTGCGCGGGGATCGCCATTTATTACATTTTGTTCAACGCTTCCTACCTGTATTGGCAGGCAGGGGCGTCGTTCGGACCGCGCTATCTTTCTGCCGGGTTACCCTTCGCCTGCCTATTTGTGGCGCCGGTGTGGCAGCGGGCCAGGCGGCCTCTGAAAGGGGCACTAGCCGCGATCGCCGGCTACGGAGTGTTAGTGGCGCTCGCGGGGGCCACTACGACCCCCATGATTTCTGAGGCCGTGACCTTCCCCCTGAGAGTAACCCTGCAGGGGTTCACACACGGGCAGGTGTATGAGCAAGGAGGGGCGTGGAACCTTGGCACGCTGGCAGGCCTGCACGGCTGGTTGGCGGTGGCGCCGCTGCTGGCGGCATGGGGAGTTGCAGCCGTCGTCTGGTGGCGGATCGAGCCGGGACAGCGGGAGCCGCTGATAGCTAGCACTGATGCAAAGCGCGTGCCCGCTGGCGGGTTAGAGTAGTCGCAAGGCGGACTGCCGCCCTACGGAATCCGCTTAATTTTTGTCGAGCTGACCCACGACTTCCGTCCACGTGTTTAAGAGAGCGCCCTTGCGGGGCCGGTCTGGGATGCAGGAATTGGGGACGTCAGCGGCGGCCCACGCCGATGTATTGGAAGCCCATCTGCCGCAGGCTGGGGCCATCGAGCAGGTTCTTCGTGTCCACGATGATGGGGCGCTTGAGCAGGCGCTTGATGCGGGCAAAATCCAGGTCGCGAAACTCGGGCCAGCCGGTGCCCACCACCAGCGCGTCCACGCCTTCGGCCACGGCGTAGGCGGAATCGCAATAGCGTACCGCTTCCAGTTCCGCCTTGGCCTGGGAATTGGCCACCGGATCATAAGCCCGCACCTTGGCGCCCTTGGAGAGAAGACTGCGCGCCAGGCACAGAGAAGAGGAACCAACCACCGAGTTGGTGTTGGGCTTGAACGCCAGGCCCAACATGCCCACTTCTTTGCCCGCCACCGGGTCCACGGCATGCGTGATCTTATCCACCAGCGAATCGGTAACTGTGCGGTTCACCTCGCGAGCGGCCTCCAAAATACGCAGCGAGACGTTGTTCTGGCGCGCCAGCTCGGCCAGCGATTCCATATCGGCTTCGGCGAAAGGCCCGGCAAACACCGAGCCCGGCTGCAGGCAGCGCGGGCCGATTTTCTTCTTGTCCAGTCCCAGGCCCAGGCCCACGTCCATGGCATCGGCTTTTACGCGCTCGCACAGGCCTGCCAGTTCGTTGATGAATGAAATCTTGGCGGCGAGGAAAGCGGTGGTGGCCTGGCGCACCAGTTCCGCGCTTTCAAAACTCATGTTGACCACGGGCACGCCGCGCATCACCAGCGGCCGGTACATCTGCTTCATGGCCTTCACCACCGCTTCCGAAGTCGTGCCCAAAATGATGCGCTCTGGCCAGTTGAAATCTTCCACGGCGCAGCCGTCGGTGAGAAAGGTAGGCTGCGAAACCACGTTGATATTTAGCTTGTGGTCCTTGAGCTTGCGCTCGATGCGGCTGGCTGTGCCCACCCCCACCGGAGTGGCGAGAATCAGCATGGTGTCTTTGCCCATCAGGCGGGCGAGGCTCACCGCCAATTCATCAATTTCGATGGCTGAATCCTGAGCCAGGAACATGAACTGGGCGTTGGGCACCAGTTTCTGCAGGTCGGTGGAATAGACCAGGCGGCCCACGCGAACGTTGCGGCGAATCACTTCCTGCAGGTCTTTTTCGTGAAAGGGGACCTCGCCGCGGGCGCGCGCCCGGAGGAGGTCGGAATCCTGGTCACAGCAGAAAACGGGAGTGCCAAAATCGGCGAGACAGGCGGAAATTACCGTTCCCAGAAACCCCGAGCCGTACACCCCAATGGGTAGCATCCCCTACTCGCTCCATGAGTTAGCGTTGGCGGGACGCCGGCGCCACGGCCCTCACCGGCCCGCACACCCCACCCTTATGTACCGCCCGCAGCGGGTAGTGGCAAGGGCACCATGGGGACGTGTACCAGAAAAACTTAGGTAATGTGCCCCGTGGAGAATCGTTTCCGAAAGGGGCGCAGCAAGCAAGGAACAGGCAGGGCCACCGTCTGGGCTATGAAGAAGGTTCAGCGGCCGCGTTTGACCGCGAGGCTGCCACCTAGGGGCACAGGCGCCAGGTCTTCCCAAGTGTCGCCGGGGGCTTCCCGGACAAAGGTAAGCTCTTCGATGAGCACACGGCGGCTGCCCTGGTATTGCGACCAGCGCTGTTCGGCCACGTGGAAGGCGTTGCTAGCCTCCTCCGGCGTGCCCACCTTGACGATGGTGAGGTGGGGCATGTAGGGCCAGGGCTCTTCCGCCTGCAAGGCCTGGATATTCAGCTGGTCATGCAGTTCGCGCAGGCGGTAGGCGGCATGGGCCACGCGGATAAAGACTGTTGGCGTTACCGGGATGAAAGATTCCACCTCGCCCATGACCACCTCAAAGGGGCTGGCGTTGCGGCAAATACGCTCCACCACCTGGCGCGCTTCATCTTCGCTGCCCTGCAGCGGGCGGGGGGGCAAGACAGTGAGATGGGCTGGCAGGTGGGCGAGAGCGGGATGGAGTTCGCCGCGCAGGCGCTCCACAAATTCCCCCACGGGCGCTTTCACGTAGGCGACCAATGCGTAGTGCACAGGCGGCATGGCTGGAAGGAATTATACGCCCGGCGTGAAAGCGGAGGCGCTGACGAGAGCCGGACGTGCACTGGCAATCATTTATAATCGCGGTGCAGGCCCCCTCTGGGCCGCGGTTTCGTCGGGGCGTAGCGCAGCCTGGTAGCGCACCTGCCTTGGGCGCAGGGGGTCATCGGTTCAAATCCGATCGCCCCGACCATTCTCTTTCTTCCTCTCGTCGGTTCCGAGCAATTGTCTCCGTCGCATCGCACGGCTTAAGACGTGCGTAACCTTGCTCGTCCAATCCTAAGAACTCATTATGAAGCTCAGTAATGCCTCTCACGGGGCCCGGGTGGCGTGTGCCAACCTGCTGATCAGGCGCGACAAACCAGCGAAGTTCATAGGAACGAAGAAATGAAGTTACACACACAGCGATTCTATATCTGCCTGGCGGTTGTAATGGCGTGGATCCTAGTAGGATCCGCAGCGATCCACGCCCAGGATATCGGCACGCCCGAAGTAAAACTCGGAAGCATTGTGGGTACGGCAACGGATGTGAACGGCGACACGGTTCCCGGCGCTACTGTCGTCCTTGAGGGCACTGACGCAAGTGACCGCCGCACAATGGCCGCAAACGACAATGGCTATTTCGAGTTTCATGACGTGAAACCTGGGATTCCTTATCACGTCAAAATCAGTGCTGCCGGGTTTTCAGAATGGGTTTCGCCGGTTGTTACCCTTGAGCCCAGCCAGTTCAAAATCCTGACGGACATTCGACTACAGATCGAGCTCGCACGCACCACGGTGAATGTGACCCAGACCTCGGAAGAAGTTGCGACCGAACAGGTCAAGGTGGAGGAAACACAGCGCGTCTTCGGCATCATCCCGAACTTTTATGTCGTCTATGACCCAGATCCTGCTCCGCTGACCGCTAAGCTGAAATTTAGGTTGGCGCTCAAAGTTGCCACGGATCCAATCACTGCTACCGGAGTCGCGTTTCTTTCTGCAGTCCAGCAAGCAGGGGATACCCCCGACTACGGCCAGGGCGCTGAAGGGTACGGCAAGCGCGTTGGCGCCAATGCTGCCGATGGCATCAGTGACATCATGATCGGAGGCGCCGTCCTGCCGTCCCTTTTGCACCAGGACCCGCGCTATTTCTATCAGGGAACAGGCACAAAGAAGTCTCGAGTTCGGCACGCCCTGTTCCATCCGTTCGTCTGTAAGGGGGACAACGGGGAGTGGCAGCCGAACTACTCCAGCTTAGGCGGGGATTTGGCATCGTCCGCGATCTCGAACCTTTACTATCCCCAATCCAATCGCGGCACATCGCTGGTGTTCACCAATTTCGCGATCAGCACGGCTGAACGTGTCGCCGCCAGTCTGGCGCAGGAGTTCGTTTTACGACAAATTCACTTCCAGAGCCGTCATGCAAAGTAGGCTCCGCGGCCAAAATAACGCCCGCCCGCGACCCCGCTGGTCAACTCGTCAGGTTCATCGCTAAAGTACAACCGTAGCTCAAGCATGGGGCCGCAGAAAGCGCATCCCTTGCGCCGGTCGAACTGGGTCGCATTCCTGCGGCGCCGCTAGTGCGGCCGAAGCACCACAAAATGCGCGATGCTGTAGCCGAGCACGGCCCCGGCAAATACGTCCGAGGGAAAATGGGACTGGGTGGTGATCCGCGAAAACCCCACCATTCCGGCCAATCCAAACGCCACCCAGCGGTGCCAACTGGGGTGGGGATAGCGGTCGGCAAAAGTTGTGGCGATGGACATAGCGGCAATCATGTGCCCGGATGGAAAACTCCCTCGCCCTCGCCAAGCCGCGCTCTTGTCGGCAAACCAGGTGTCTTCGAAATTGCCGGTGGGCGGAATGGAAGAAGGACGCAACCGGCCATCAATATCCTTGGCCACCGTGGTCACCAGTTCGCAGTCAATTACCGCCTCACCCGCCAGCAAAACCGATTGCTGGTCGTAGCTGTTTTTACGGATCAAGCTGGCGACGTAGAAGCCTACGGGAAAAGCTGCCATGCCGATGGAGGTGTTGCGCCCGCTGAGCACACGATTGAACTCATTGAATGCCGGAGTACGGCGGAAATAGGGTGCGTCGTGCGGGTCCAGGGCCACCAGTCCGGAGGTGAGCAACATGAACGAGCTCACCGGCAGGAGATGCTGTCCCTCCACTACCTTGCCGGCAAATAGCCAAATCGGTTTCTGATCATGCAGGACGTTCGGTACCAGTTTTTTCCAGGACACCGCGCGCTTCTCGGGAATCGGCGTGGTTGCCGAGAAAGGCCTGGAGGGCGCAGCGGCGGGTGCAGACCCAGTTGATGGCGCGTCCGGCGGGGCAGGCGCATCCTGGGCCAGGCTGGGCAACCAAGAGATCAGGATCAAGAGCAGTAAGCATGAGGGGCACCGTTGCGACCTGTGGAACCAGCTACGTAGGGGAGCCATTCGCAAGACCGACATTGCCTGCAACATACCGAGCCTCTCCGCGGGCGCAAATATACACCTGCGGTACCCGCTCTGAGAGCACGTTTTGTAAAGGGAAAGGCTTACGAAAACGATACAGCCATTGTTACCAGATACGCACTCTAGCATTCGGGGCAAGATAAAGCTTTTCGCCGGGCTTCACACTAAAAGCGGGGTACCATGCGTCAATGTTGCGCACGGTAGCGGCGCGATATTCCCCGGGAGCGTGCGGGTCGGTCAACACTTGCTGCCGGAGCGCCGCCGGACGCACTTTTGAAGCCCAGTTTTGGCCGAAGGCGATGAAAAACTGCTGATCGCCGGAAAAGCCGTGCTGCACGGGCGCGGCCTTGCCTTTCAGTGAGGCGTGATAGCCGTCATAGGCAGCGGAAATGCCGGCTACGTCAGCGATATTTTCCGCCAGCGTCTGCTGCCCGTTCACGTGCAGGTCGGGAAAGGGCTGGTAGGCATCGTACTGCTTGGCCAACTGCGCGGTGACTTTCTGGAAGTGCGCCAGGTCGGCAGAAGTCCACCAATTGCGCAACCGGCCCTGGGCATCAAAAGTGCTGCCTTCGGTGTCGAAGGTGTGACTGATCTCATGGCCGATCACCGAACCGATGGCGCCGTAGTTGGCCGCTGCCGGAGCCTTGGCGTCGAAGAAGGGCGGCTGCAGGATGGCGGCTGGGAAATTCAACGCGTTCTGCAGGGGCAGGTTGACGGCGTTCACCGTCTGCGGCGTCATGGACCACTCATGACGGTTCACGGGACCCGCCAGGCGGCCCACGTCATGGTGGTACTTGAATAATAGAGCGCGCCACACGTTGCCAAAGGCATCGTCCGGCTTAACTTCATAGTTGGAATAATCGCGCCAGCTTTCGGGATAGCCGACGCCGACGTAGAGCGTGCCCAGTTTTGCCTCGGCTTCCTTCTTGGTGGCGGGGTCCATCCAGGTGAGAGCCTCAATGCGTTTACGGAACGCGGCGATCAGATTGCTGACCATGGCCTGTGCTTCGGCCTTAGCCTGGGGAGAAAAAAAGCGCTGGGCGTAGATTTGGCCGACGGCGTCGCCGAGGAAAAGATTCGTCACCATCACCCCGCGCTGCCAGCGAGGCCGCTGCTGGGTGGTGCCGGTAAGCGCCGTACCAAACAGGGCAAAGTGCTCGTCGGCGAGCGCCTTGGGCAGCACCGGAGAGTACTGCTCAATGAGGTGATAGGCCAGCCAGTCCTTCCAGGTCTCCAGGGGGACAGAGGCGACGAGGGCGGACTCTCCGGTAAACGCTGCCGGCTGCCACACAATAAATTTCTTCTGCTGGCTGAGGCCGGCGCCGGAAAAGTACTCCGCCCAATCCAGGCCTGGGGCCTTGGCACTGAAGTCGGCCCGGCTCCAGGGATTGTTGGCCTTACGTATCTCCTGATTGTCGGCGAGGCTCAGGTGTTTCTCGGCAATGGCCTGTTCCAATTGCACAATACGGGCGGCGCGGCCCGCGGCATCGTTGAACCCGGCGAGTTGCAGCATCTTCGCCACATGTGTCTGGTACTTGGCTCGAAGGTCGCGCATGTGCTCGCTATTATCCAAGTAATACTGGCGGTCGGGCAGCACCAAGCCGCCCTGCAGCAGGTAGGGAGTGTAGTGGTCAGGATCTTCAAAGCCGGGAGCGGTCCAGATTCCGAACAGGTTGGCGGTATGGAAGTTGGTGTTGTTCAGCGGGTCCACGTCCGCGCGTAGGCTCTGGCCCAGAGCGCGAGCCAGTTCGCGCTTGTCCTTGATGGCGGCGATGGCCTGCAGATGAGGGCGTACGGGCTCCAGGCCTTTGTTCTCGATAGCGGCCTCATCCATGTAGGAGTTGTACAGGTCGGCGATTTTGCGGGCATTCGAGCCGGCAGGCGCCTTGGACTTGGCGTCTTCTTCGATCAGCGCAACCGTCTGCTTATTGGCCGAATCCGCAAGCTCACTGAACACGCCCACCACGGCGCGATCGGGCGGAATGGTAGTGCGCTTAAGCCAACCACCATTGGTGTACTGATAAAAGTCGTCACCGGGTTGGATCGCGCGGTCGAGGTTGGCGACGGCAATGCCATGCGTGGTCGCCGGCGGGACGGGCTGTGCGAAAGCGATCAGGAAAGAAAGCAGAAAGAAAACGAAAAAAGCGGCGCGTGCGGACCTCATCGTTGCTCTCATGAAACTCCAGCTCACTGCGGTGTGAACGAACCTTCAAGTTTAACAGCCTGCCGGAACCTAAGCGGGGGGCTGATGAGCCGGCTGCACATAACATATCGCTCGCCTCTGTAGAGAATGGCCAGAATGCGCCGTAATGTCGGCAGGGCAGGCTTCATCGCAGCTTGGTTTCAGAAGAGAGGCCGAAGGCTGCCCGGCAGAAGTCCGAGGGCAGCTACTCTGCTTGGGCGCTGATTAGCAACCCAAGCGCCTGCTCCTTGCCTCTCATTAGGCGGAGAGACAACTGTGGACTCCCGTTCCCCGCAATCCCCCATTCCCGTTGAACGCTCTGAGCCTGCGAAGTGCCTGCTGTGTGTTGACGACCACCCGGAAGTGCTTTCCATCATGGGCGAGTTCCTGAGCGTGTTTGGCTATTCTGTACTGACAGCGCCCAGCGGCGCGCGCGGGTTGCAGTTGCTGCACCGCAACCCGGTGGATGCGGTCATTCTGGACTACGAGATGCCCAAAATGGACGGAGCGGAATTAGCTCTCCGGATCAAGAGCGATTGGCCGGAGTTGCCCATCCTGATGTTTACCGGATACCCGGCCGACGTTTCCGAGGAAGTTCGCCAGTCGGTGGACGCTTTGGTGGTGAAGGGTGACCCAGCCGAGAAGCTGCTGCAGACCTTGCGCGATCTGCTTCCCGGCAACGGAAATCAAGTAGCTAGAAAAACAGCGGGCACGGTGCCCAGTGACCGCAGCGAAGGAAGAGAGCCCCGGACTGCGGCCGCCCGCCGCGGCATGCGTCGCCGCGCCTAGCCCCAGCTTTCCCGCAATACCCCACAGGGCCGTCGGACTTGACAGGTACAGCCGCCGGGCACCACACTTTCCTGCTCTTACTCACCATGCGCAAACTTGGACTTCTGCTCAGCCTGGCCGTACTGGTTGCGGCGTGTGCTCGGCGCGGCGCCGCCGCCGACCAGAGCCGCTTTCCCAACAATCAAGACATGCGGCACTTCCGCGCCATGAGCGCGCCGCAACTCTCGTCCAACGGGCGGCGTGTGCTGGTGGAAATCGCCGATAGTACCGCCGATGGCGGCCGGCACCACCTTTGGCTGGTGGACTTGGACGGCAATGCCAGCCGCCAGCTCACCTTTTCGCCCGCGGGCAAAAAAGACGAGAAGGACCGCGGCGAGACTTCGGGCCGCTGGATGCCCAATGGCGACATCCTTTTTCTGGCGCATCGCGGCGAAAACACTCAGCTGTTCCGACTGCCTATGCAGGGCGGTGAAGCCACCCCGTTCGACTTGAAAGTCATGCCTGCGGTAGATACTTCGAAAGCGCCGGACGCCGTGCCGCCGCCGGGAACCGAGAAAGACAAACCCGCGTCAACCCAGCGGGCCGAGCCTTTGGCGCTTGATTTGTCCGGGTTTCAGATCGCGCCTGATGGCAAGACGGTAGCCATCTGGGCCAAGGACCCGGAAACACCGGGGGAGAAAAAGCAGCATGATGACAAAGCCGATGCCGTTTGGGTTAACCACGACCTGCATTTGACGCGGCTTTATCTTCTCGATCCGGCGACCTCCAAGCTCACCACGGTGCCCGTGCCGGACAATGTGGAACGGGTGGCTTGGAGCGAGCAGTCGGACCGGTTGGTGGCGGAAACCGAGGCGCCCAATGGCGCCAGCGACCTGGGGCCGGCACGCAGCACATGGCTGGTGGAGCTCAACGACGCGCAGCATCCAAATAAGCTCAGCGTTGTTCCCCCCACCGCGCGCGGAGTCGCTTGGTCGCCGGACGGCGGGAACGTCTACTTTCTCGCACAGGCACAGCAGGACGCGCCGCCGGGTTACGAGGACCTATATCAGGTCACTCTGGCAACCGGCGCTCTGAGCAACCTGAGCAATGGATTTTCCGGCAGCATGGGATACGAAGATCCGCTGGCACCAGCAGACGGCTCGGTTCTGGTTTCCATACAGACGCACGTGCAGGCTACTGTGGGGCGGTTTGTAGCCGGAAAATCGCCGGAGGTCTTGCATTTTGATTTACCGGAAGTGAGCGGGCTGAATACCAATGCACGCCGTACAGGTTGGGTTTACCTGGCCAGCAGCAGCACCCAGCCGGATACGCTTTACTACACGGACAAGCTGGGCACTACCGGCCGGGCCCTGGCGACCCCGGCGCTCACGCCGCCTGCGATGCGCGCGGTCGCCACCCAGGTGGTGCATTGGAATCTAGACGGACGAACGATTGACGGGCTGCTCTCCCTGCCGACGCAGGCGGCGCAAGGCCGCGTGCCGCTCATCGTGGATGTACACGGAGGACCGCTGGGGGCGTGGCTCGACGGCTATAACCAGTTCACCAACTTCCTGGTCGGTCAGGGTTGGGCGGTGCTGCGGGTGAATCCGCGGGGCAGTTCGGGACGGGGCGCGGCTTTTGCAGCCGCCAACAAGAATGATCTGGGTGGCGGCGATTACCGCGACATCATGGCCGGCGTGGACACCGTGCTCAAGCAGTTCGCCATCGATCCCGAGCGCCTGGCGCTCATCGGCTACAGCTATGGCGGGGAGATGGCCGGCTTTGTTGAAGGCAAAACCAACCGCTTTAAGGCCATCGTGAGCGGCGCGCCGGTGATTGACCAGTTCAGCGAGTACGGCACCGAAGGCGATTCCTGGTACGACCGCTGGTATTTCGGGAAACCTTGGGAGCACATGTCCGACGCCTGGCGGCAGAGCCCGCTTTCTGGCGCCGCCCACGCCCGCACGCCCTTCCTGTTGCTGCAGGGAGAAGGTGACACCACCGATCCGCTGGGGCAGTCGCAGGAAATGTACCGGGCGCTCCGCCAGATGGGCGTGCCGGTGGAGATGGTGCAGTACCCGCGCGACAATCATGGGCCGCTGGCCATCGGGCTCTTAGGCCGGCCAAGCATGGAACCGTGGCACGGCTTCGATGCCCGCCAGCGGTTGCTTCAGTTCCTGAAAAAGGCGTTTGGGCAAGCACCGAATGTTGAGGCTATGGGTTCACCGTCGGAAAAGTGAGCATATCAAGTTAGGGACGGGTGCTTTCCCGCTTTACCTCGAGTGCAGATTGTGGCAGCGGCTCGGGCAGCTCTTCTTTGCGCGGCCGCCGCAGACCGCCGGTGGCCACGCTGATCAAGCCCCACAGCAACAGGATGGGAGAAAGCAGCAGACTGGCTATTCCGGCCATGGCCCGCCAGCCATTTGCGCTCCCGGTTAGCTTCACTTCACTGGAACGGATCGGCCAGGCCGCGGTCACCGACGAGTTTCCGTTCCAGGAGGCAATGAGCAGGCCAAGGCCCAGGAAGAAGGCGAGCAGCGCGCACGTCAAGAGAATTTTCGGCTTCATGGCTCCGTGCGCAAGCATAGCGCAAATGAGCTCGCGGTGCCGAGCTAAAGGCTCGCAAAAGGGGCCGAACAATGTCCGGCCCCAGAACACATATCGGAAACCAGTCTACGGATTGAAGCTGCCGAAGGTGTAGCCGATGGACGCGCCATACCGGATCACGTGGTTACTGTTGAACTCAACGTTGTTGCGGATCAGGTAAGCCCGCACCTCCGGCCGCACGAACATGTGTCCCTTGACGTAAAATCGCAGGCCGCCACCCAACTCGCCCATCAGGTGATTGCTGCTGGTGTAATTGGTACAACCGGTAAAACCGCATACAAAATAGGGCTGGTAAAAACGCAGGCTTTCCGCGCCGATCCCGACCGACAACTCGGGCGTCACCCGGCTGAACTTGGGAGCGTATACGGCACCCACGTCATAAAACACTGGTCGGTAGGGAGCGATGCCGGCGTATCTTGTCTGGGTGGCGCGCCAGGCAATTTCAGCACCCAAACCGAAGTTCTTATGGAACAGGAAATCGCCGCTGAAGCTGGGATAAACCCCGCCACCTTCGGAGACGGAGACGCCATTAGGAGTGGTACTGGTGGTTGAAGGCGCGGAAAGGCCCCCCAGGCCGAAGGCCACGTCGAACTGCTGCCCGTAGGCAGACCCCACTAGCAACAACAGGCCGCATAACAGTGCAACTGCGCTCAGCTTTCTCAAATCAACCTCCGCAGAAATTCTTGTTATCCCCTCGCGAAGCCGCCAGCAAGGCGGCGCGGCATCGGTCACAGTAGATGCCGGTTGTGCTGCGTGAGATGCATGAAATGTTTCCAAGTGCATGAGACACAATGACTTGGCACTTGGCATTTGAACACTACCTGCTGCCCGCCCATCTTCTTCGCTGGTGAGAAAACACGTTACAAACCCGAGGGGGGAGTAATTGTTTCGGGCTCGCAGACAATTTCCCGGCCACGCGCGACAACCGGGCTGCGAGCTATTTAAATGTGAAGGAAACCATCACCGTAGTGCTGTGCGGGTCAGGCTCGAACAGCCATTCTTTGACGGCGTTGTCGGCGGCGGTGATCAGGATAGGAGGACCGCCCAGCGCTTTGACCGAGGTCACCTTGCCGGCCGCTGAAACCACGATCTCCAACCGGACAGTGCCCTCCAGGTGCATGGTGCGGGCAATTTCGGGTAGCACGGGCTGCACGTGGCGGCGAAGTTTCCTGCCGTTGTACTGGAGATCGGCGGCGCGGGTTGCCGTCGGCGCCAAAGCCAGCAGCGCCAGCAGGGCGGTTAAGAAGGAGATGGCAGCGGTTCGCGGCATGTTCCTGAATCGTAAAGCTAGATTATGCCGGGCGAGCAGAATGCACGAGATTACCCAGGTAATTGGGCAAGCGCGGGCGCCCAGGACCTGTAGGTCGGAGCCGGCGCGGATTGCGGTACTTCCTTTTGGCGAGATATGGCATCCATGAAGTGAAACTCGCAGTCAGGAGGAAACATGAAGCTGTTGCTGAGAAACCTGTCGCTGGTCGCCGCCCTTGTGGCAATTGCTTGCACGCTTTCCTTCGCCGCCGAGTCCGGTGAGGGAGTGTACAAAGCCAAATGCGCGTCCTGTCATGGAGTCGACGGAAAGGGGCAAACTGCCATAGGCAAGAGGCTGAACATCAAAGATCTTGCTTCCAGCGATGTGCAGAACAAGCACGATTCCGAAATCAAGCTGCTGATCCAGGACGGCAAGGGGAAAATGCCCGCCTACAAGAGCAAGCTCACGGATGAGCAGATTGAGAACCTTGTGGTGTATATCCGTAGCTTGAAACAGAAGTAGAGCGGACGCTCGCGCGCTCAACACCGCGAGCAGGCGGCGGGGCAAAGCCCCGCCCCACACAATCACAACCACTCGTGAATTACGGTCCGGTGCCGCCGGTATGGCAGTCGCTGCAGGCCACCTGGGTCAGGTCGCCTACGTCTACTGGATGTTGGAACTGCACCCCAGCGGTATTGCCCATCACCGGCACCCCACTCTCGGCCTGCTGCAGCACGGTGTGGCAACTGTTGCAGGTGTTGGGGATGACCTTGCCTTGGGCGCTCACGTGCTGCCCGTCATGGCAGCGAAAACATCCAGGGAAATACAGGTGTCCAATGTTATTGGGATGGGTGCGCCAGTCCACCTTCATGTAAGGAAAGAAATTAGAGGAATAAATGTTCTGCACTTCCGCCACTGCCGCTTCCACCGCTGTGTGCTGCGTGCTGTATACCTGCGGATATTTGCTGGAGTAAAAGTTGCGCAGGCTGGAGGCGATGCTGCTGAGTGCCTCCGGTTTGCTGTTGTAAGTCTTGGTGAGGACCTCCACCGCCTGCTGCTTGAGGAAGGGCAGCGAGGCGTCCATGTGCCTGGTTAACAGCGCGTTATCCACGGCCTCATCCGGCGGCAGGAAGATGTGGCTGGGGCGGTCGTGGCAGTCCACGCAGTCCATGGTGCGCTTGGCGCTGGCGGCTATCTGCTGCGGCGCTAACTTGGAAGCTTTCGATTCGTAGATGGTGATATGCCCGAACTGATCCTTCTGCTGCACCCAGGGGATCACCTGGCGCTGGCTGTCGCTGGAAATGTACGAGATCTGGTTGGAGATGTTCATGTGCCAGTGAATGCCAGAGGGAATGCCGGCGCTCGGCTCGGCGCCGCCGATATCGAGCAGCATGCGGATCTGCCGTGGGGTGTTCTTCTCGTCAGGAGCGAAGTGCGTGAACACCTTCAGTTGAGCGCCATAGAACATGCGCGGCCAGTGGCACTGCTCGCACGTTTGCTGCGCCGGGCGCAAATTGGCTACCGGGGTGGGAATGGGACGCGGGTAAACCTTTGCGAAAGCGGCGTACACCTGGTAGGAGCCGGAGAGCTTGGAACGGACGTACCAGCCGGCCCCCGGCCCCACATGGCAGGCTACGCAGTCCACGCGGGCATGCGGCGACTTGAGATAGGTGGTGTACTCCGGTTCCATGACGGTGTGGCAGAGCTGTCCGCAGAACTGCACCGAGTCGGTAAATTCATAGGCACGATAGCTGCCCACCGCGCTCAGGCTGATGAATACTGCGGTGAAGCTGAAGAAGAAAGCCACGGCGCTACGCTGCGAGGGAACATTCAAGTCGAGGCGGGGAAAACGTGGCACCTCGCCCGGGGCCATCCTGCGCCGTCGCCGGCGCTCCAGCGCCATGCCAATCGGAATCAGGATCAGGCCCAGCACCATGATGCCGGGCAGGATCATGTAAGCAAAAATGCCGATGTAGGGGTTGGGGCGCAGCGCCTCCAGCAGTACCAGGAAGGCGATGTTGGCGCCGGCGACGACCGCCATCGCCAGGCCGATGATGCTGACCAGATTCCGCGTCAGGCCCGGCGCCCTATTGTCCGCAGATGCAGTTTCGTTCTCTTCCGCACTCATGGGTTTATCTGGTGGGAGCGGTCAAAACGAATAAATTGTGGATACAGTTGCGGAGTTTGCGTGGAAGTTCCGGGGCAGGGTGGGACCCGGGCCTTCCTGTTCTCCATAGCCATAGTAATTCCACGCCGCTTTTGCCGCCCAGCCGTGGGAGAGATCATACTGCAGCTCGGCCAAGGGCCGGTGAAAGTCATTTTTTAACGACCCGGCGACGAGCAGAGGATTGGTAAACACTTGCGCGCCGTCGGCAGCGCTGAGGCTGTATCCGAGAGAAGCGGTAAGCCGCGGCGCCACCTTGGCACGAACCAGGGCGTAGAAGAAATGGTTGACCGATTCGAAACGGCCAAAGGTCTGGAATAGTCCTGTCGGACCGGTATCGCCGATATCGAATGGACAAACAGGGCTGGTGATGCTGGCGCCGCTGATGAATGAAGGCGTGAACGGCACATCAATGGGACAAATGAGGTCGCTCTGCCGATAAGTGTTGAAGTTGTAAGCGAGGTCCAGGGAAAAACGGTCATTGGGCAACAGCGTCGTATTAAAACCCGCATTGGTACTGTGGAAACGGTACCCCACATCGGCGTAATCGTTGCGCGCGTTCCAGATGTTGGCGGAGATGCCCATGGTCATCCAGCGCCGCGGGTTGTGATTGAGGCGCAGGCGATAGCGCTGCTCCTTGCGCGGGGTAATGCGCGTGGTTTCCCCTAGTCCGGCGTTGCGGGTCAGCCCCGGCAAATCGTATACGTTGGTGACGCTTCCGAATACCCGCGCCGGACCGCCGATCAACAGCCCTGCCGAAGAAAATTCCGTATCCAGGCTGGCGCGAAGTTTCTCATTCGGTCGCAGCCAAATTCCCAACAGGGCGGTGTGGATCGGCAGTTCCGCATTGTCTACCCCGGTTTCAACGTCCCCGCCCACGGCACCCTCTGATGGTGCTGTTAGGGGACGCAGTTCATCCTGGGCAAGCATGTAGCGCCTTTCGTAGCGGTAGCCCACGCTCGCGCCCACGGCTCGCGTAACGTCATATTCCACTTCCGCCTGGTTCTGCTTGGTCTCAAACTTCCAAAAGCGGGACACTCCTGAAAACAGCGTAACTGGCGCGATGTCACCGACAGGGGTCAAGGCGGTCGTCCCCTTTGGCCCCAGCCATTGCTTGTCGGTGATTAGGCCGCTCAATGGTGCCCGAGAGTTGACCCAGCGCAGCGTATCCAGAACCCGCAGGCGATCGGTCAAATGAATGGTGATTCCCAGGTCAGCGGATCCCACGCGCAGCCGATTGCCCAGAACGCTGGTCAACTGGTCCTGCCGTTGCCGCGTGGAAGTAGCGCCGGCAAATCCTGTCCAGGCCTGCGAGAACAAGCCCCCCATGCTGGCCGAACTGTAGGCCACGCGCCCGTCCAGATCAACTCGCGACGAAGGCTGGGAGCGAAAGCTCAACTGCTCGGTGCGAATGTTGGTGCGATAACGATCCTGACGGAAAAATGATTGGTCCAGATTGCAGCGGGGGCCGAAAAGATTGGCGGGGCTACAAGGCTGGTTTTGGTCCAGGTTCCAGGAAATCCCCAGGTCAATTGGGGAGCCCGACAGCAGGAAGGGAAACATGGTGTTGTCCCAGGCATTGTCGCCCTTGAAGTGCGTGTAAAACTGGTCGTAGCTGATGGTGGTGCGTGGCAGCAGCTTGAAATCGATCCCGGCACGATAGGTATCGCTGGCCGTGTTCAGCAGATACTGCGGCTTGATATCCGTGCCGCGCGGCATATGGAACGTGCTCGAGGCGGGACCCTCCATACGGTTTCGGTTATATCCCAGGCGCAAGGAGATTTTCGACTGCGGCGCGAGGCTCACGTCCACATCGCTCATCCGCCGCACCGTATAAAAATAGTGAGGCGAATAGAGAATGGGGATGTTGCCCGTGGCCGGCGGATTCAGCGGGTTCGCCAGCAGGTCGTAGTTAAAGAAGTTCTGGTCGCGACGGAAATTGACATCCAGGCGGTACCACTTGGACTTGTCAACATGCAGGCGGGCAACATTGTTAGGGTCGCCCCCGAAACCAAAGCTGTCCAGGGAGAGATCGTCAAACAAGCCTCCAGTGCCGGCCGGCGCGCGCAGGGAGAGGCTCTGCTGCAGCAGGCGCGGCCCGGTGTGATAATTCTCGAGGGTGTCATACATTGAAAAGTCTTCGCATAGTCCGGCCGAGTTTCTGCCTCCGCTGCCCGCCGGACAAGCGAATTTGGCGCCGCTGATTTCGTTGAAGCGATAACCGAATTCCACGCTCTGGCTGGCGACGTAATCGCCTAGCTTATGCTCCTGGGGAGCGGTCGCGGAACCCGCCGGTGTGCCTGCCTGGTTTTGCGGGTTGGAGCTCGAGCCAGTGGTCTGCGCGCCGCTGCTGCCAATGCAGACGATGAGCAATGCCGCCAACCAAACTGCCCGGGGACCTTGAAGCTTGCCTAGCATGAGTGCATCCTCCGCGTGCCGCCATCCCAATCGCCTGTGGCGGCTTGATCCCTAATACTCGAAAGTCTCGACGGCATTGGAGCCGTGAATGGACGGATGGCACATAGTGCATGCCTGGTATTTTTGCGTTTGGTTATGAAAGTTGGGAATGCCGGGCGCCGCCGCATTCATGGCCGGCGTGTGGCACTGCATGCACAGCACGTTCACCGGCGTGACCCGCAGCAGGCGGGCATTCACCGAGCCGTGGGGCGTGTGACAGCTGGTGCAGCCGTCCAGCCGGACGGGCGGATGCTCGAACAGGAACGGGCCCTGCTTGTCGCGGTGACACTTGAGGCAAACATCCTGTTCGCTGGCCACCGCCCGCAGCCCGCGCCGCCGCACGGTGCCATGCGGATTGTGGCAGTCCTGGCATTGGATCAAGCCTTCATTGACGCGGTGCCGGAAAGGCTTGCTGAATTCCGCCTTCTGCTCGCTGTGGCAGCCGTAGCAGAGCTGCGGCGTGGATTGGATCAGCAAAGCACGTTCCACCTTGGCGGCGTGCGGTGAGTGGCAATTGATGCAGGTCACGCCGTTGGCGGCATGCACGCTGCGCGTCCAGTTTCCGTGCTCCTGGCTGAGCTGGTGACAGCTCAAACAGCGGCTGCTGATTTGTGCAGGCGCAACCCCTTTGAAGGCGAAAATCTTGCTGGGATCGCCGCCTCCCTCCACGTGCGCCTGGCCGGGACCGTGGCAATCCTCGCAACCGTGCTTGCCTTCCTTGATCAGGTTGTAGTGCGGCGTCCTCTCAAAACCTTTGGTGTAGATATCTTCATGGCAGGTCTTGCAGGTATCGCTGCCCACATAGCCGGAGGCGGCCGCAGGTTGAGCGGCGGTTTTCGCTGCACCCTGCGGGGCGGGAGCAGCCTGCTGTGCAAAACCGGCGGAGGCCAAAGCCAGCACAAAAGCTAACCCACACATGCAAGAGAAGAAATGCCCGTCGACACTTATTGTGCAGTTGCCCAGCTTGAATACGTTCTCTTTCACGAGAATGTACACCCCCCGGCGCACACCAACACGCCGCGTTCTCTTGGCGTATCGCATACCTTGTAACCGCGAGTCTGTGACCGGCGTCACACTACGATTGCCCACCGAGGTACGGGGCACGCCGCACCCAAATGAACTGCCGCAAGTCTCACGCAAGGATGCTACGCAAAAGTGCTGAGATGGACGATATCGCGACAAGTCGAAGGCCGGCGGGATTATTTGGCAGCGAAAACTGTGGAAATCCAATTTCCTGGATCGGGAGTCACTGCTGCTTCAGGGTATCGCGGCGAACTTCTTCGTTCACCGCCATGCCTAACGCGAAGCTGGCGACCAGCAGCACCAGCCAACCACCCAGCAACTTGACTCCCGCGCCTCCGTGGATCCACTCCACGGAACAGCGCATGGCCCAAACCGCCGCGGCAAAGGCGCCCAGCAGGCGCATGAACTTGATCGTAGAACTACGTACTTTTTCTGCCATGGTTGTGGCGACTCTGCTCCAGTAAACACTTTCCGGCTGCCGAGCGCATATTACGTTTGTCGGTTCCTCCTATTGACCTAGAGGTACCAGCCGCCGCATTCCCTAATGTACGCCGGGCTCGACCGCTGCATCCCAGTGGAGGACAGGCCAGGAGAGGAAATCATGCGCATTGACCCAGTTTGTGGCATGGAAGTGGACGAGAACAAGGTTCCGCAGAGTTTGCGCTCCGAGCATTTGGGACACTTTTTCTATTTTTGCTCGCAGGCGTGTAAAGATGAGTTCGAGCGCAATCCGCAGCAATACGTGAGCCCGCCCGCTGCTTGAACCTGACTGGGAAGTGGCTGAGGAGGGACAAGGCCGCCCATGGCACATCGGTCATTACCTTGGTGAGCCTTCGGTAATTTGACCCTGGGGCGGGCGCCGGGGTGTTATAGGGTTCGCATGGCCTCCCGTCCTGAGCCTCGTTTCTCTACCCGGTTGCGGGTACGCGTACGCGGGGTGGACTCTTTTGGCCATCCGTTTCAACAGGATGCGTACACCCGCGACATCAGCCGCGGGGGCGCTCGCCTGGATGGCACTCCGTGCGTGATTGATCAGGCTGCCGTCATTGAAATACAGCATCGGGGACGGCGCGCACGCTATAAGGTCGTGTGGATTGGCGGCTATGGTACCGCCCTGCACGCCCAGGCCGGGCTGCAATGCCTGGAATCGGGAGAGTGCATCTGGGGACACCTGCCGGCGCCCTCCGCGCCCATGACCCGCTTCAGCTGAGCTTTTCCCCACACGGCCATTCACCCAAATACCCCATTTGCTACTATGGCGGGCTTGCCTCAGGACTAATTTCGTCAGGAGGGTCGGGTGCCCGCAATCACGCGACGGCGTTCCCATTCGCAGGAGTGGTATGAGCGCGCGCAAAAATACCTGATTGAAGGTGTCAATTCGCCGTCCCGTGGCAGCGCGGTCTATGCCCCTGGCCCTATCGTGCTGGAGCGTGGCCAGGGTTCGCAGGTCTGGGATGTGGATGGCAACCAGTACACCGACTTCATGATGTCGTTTGGAGCACTGATCCACGGGCATGCCCACCCGGCGATTGTGGAGACGGTGTACCAGGCCATGGGGGAAGGTTCGCACTTTGCCGCGGCCACGCCGGCGGAGTTGGAGGCTGCCGAGCGCTTTTGCCGAATCGTGCCCTCAGCCGAAGCCGTGCGCTTCACCAACAGCGGCACGGAAGCCACCATGCTGGCGTTACGACTGGCGCGGGGGTTCACCGGCCGCAACAAGCTGCTGAAGTTCGAAGGCCACTACCACGGCTGGTATGATCCCTACCTGCTGAACGCCCACGGCCATCCGCCGCAACAGTTGGGTCCGCCCGAAAATCCCGCCCGCATGCCGGACTCGCTGGGCATTCCCGCCAGCACGTTTGCGGAGGTCGTGGTCGCCCCGTGGAACGATGTTGCACAATTGGAACGGGTAATGCAGAAGCACGGTGATGAGCTGGCGGCCGTGATTACCGAGCCCATCATGGCCAACATGGGCTGCATTCCGCCGCGCGAAGGCTACCTGCAGCGCCTGCAGGAGCTTGCGCAGAAACATGGAGCGCTGCTCATTTTGGACGAAGTGGTCACCGGCTTCCGCTATGCCCCCGGGGGCATGCAACAGTTGTGGGGACTCAAGCCCGACCTGAGCACCTTCGGCAAAGCCATGGGGGCAGGCTTCCCCGTGGGGGCGGTGACGGGCCGCCGCAAGATCCTGGAGCAGATGCGATGGGCCGAGAACATGGTGCTGCACTATGGCACCTTCAATGGGCACCGGCTGACCATGGAGGTAATTGCCGCCAATCTCGACCTGCTGTCCGCCGAGGGCAACGCCGCGTTGCGCAAAATCCGCAACTTGGGCGATATGGCGATCAGCGGGCTGCGCGATGCTTTTGCCCGGCACAAGATCAAGGCCGTCGTGCAGGGCTTTGGCCCCATGTTCCAGATTTATTTCACCGACCGCGAGGCCATCCACGATTACCGCGACTATTGTGCGCATGTGGACGCCGCCCGCTATTCGCGCTTCGTGCACCTGCTGTTGGGCGAAGCCATCTACATGACTCCCTCGAATGGCCTGCACTGGATCATCAGCACTGCGCACAGCGAGGCAGATATCCGGACGCTGGTGCGCGCTGCCGATAAAGTTTGCGCGCGGCTCACATGAAGGCCACGGTCTTTTTGGGCGGTGGGCGCATCACGGTCGCGCTCATTTCAGGCTTGCGCCTGGCCGGCTACCATCAGCTCCTCATTGTGCATGACCGCCATGCCGCCAAGTTGCGGCGCCTGCGCCGCGAGTTTCACGTGCGGGCCGAACGCGATCTGCAATGCGCGGTCGCCCAGGCCGGGTTGCTGGTTGTGGCTGTGCGGCCCGATTCGGTGAAGAGCCTGCTGGCTAACGTTGGCCAGGTGGACCGACCGCTCTCGGTAATCAGCCTGGCTGCCGGCGTTCCCCTGGCAAAATTGGGCCGAGCGTTGGGGCCGCCGGTGCGATGGGCGCGGGCCATGCCCAGTCCAACCTGCCGCACCGGGCGGGGATTCACGGCACTGGCTTTTGCCCGGGAGATGTCGCAGTCTGAACGCAAGCGGGTACGCGACTTTTTCAGTCAGGTGGGAGCGGTGATCGAGGTTCCCGAGAAGAAATTCGACATCTTCACCGCCACTTACTCTTCCAGCCACGGATACCACGCCCTGGCGGCACTCTCCAATGCAGGACAAGCATTGGGGCTCGACCGCAAAACCGCGCTGGCTGCGGCGGCCCACGCGCTAGCGGGCGGCGTCATGGCCTTCACGGAAGGGAAGCTTCCCCTGAAAAAGTTGATGCAGGAGGCGGCCACACCCGGCGGCATTGCCGCCCAGGTGATCAAGACCATGGATCATGCCGGCTACTACCGCATCATTGAGCGCGGGGTTCGCGCAGGAGTGGCGCGGGCGCGGGCCAACGCGCGCCGCATTTAGACAGTTCCGGCCAGCCCGCCGCCATCCACCACCAGAGCGGTGCCGGTCACGAAGGAGGCAGCGTCGCTGGCCAGGTACAGCGCCGCTTGGGCGATCTCCTCCGGCGTGCCCACGCGCTGCAAGGGACGATGGGCCGCTTCCTGCAGAAAACGGTCGGTGGCCGTTCCCAACTGCTGGGCCTCGCTGCGCAGCATGGGCGTGTCGGTGTCGCCGGGACAGATGCAATTGACGCGAATGTTCTGCGGACCGTGGTCAATGGCCATGGCTTTGGTCAGCAGCACGACTGCGCCCTTGGAAGCACAGTAGGCAACCGCCTTGGGTCCGCCCGCCAGCCCCCATCCCGAGGCAGTGTTGATAATGGAGCCGCCGCCGGATTTTTCGATTACTGGAATAGCGAATTTCGACATCAGGAAGATGGATTTCGCGTTCACTGCCATTACCCGGTCCCAATCTGCCTCACTCAGGTCCAGAACACTGGCTCGGCGAATTATGCCGGCATTGTTGAACAAAATGTGAAGCGCACCGAATTTGTCGGCTGCGGCGCGAACTGCGCGCTCACAGTCGGCGGCTTGGGTCACGTTGGCGGGTACGAAGAAGGCCGGCGAGCCCGCGGAAGTGATCGCGTCCGCCACCGCCCGGGCGGCTTTTTCGTTCACGTCCACGACCAGTACGGCCGCGCCTTCTCGGGCAAACAATAGCGCGCTGGCGCGCCCGATGCCGGATCCAGCGCCTGTAATGAGGGCTACCTTGCCCTGCAGGCGCCCGGCCGCCGCGGGAGTGTTTGTCTTTGGCCCCTTTTTCATTTTGTTCCTGGAACGAATAACGTGGGAAAGGGCATGGCTCGTTTACGACTCGGACAAACCCCGCGCCCTTCCGAAGGCTTGCGGAGCTTCGCTCCGCCTGCACTGGGCAAAGCCCCGTGCCCACACCAGCCAGCCTGCCCACACCAGCCAGCTGCCCACACGAGCCCGTGCCCATACAGGCTCGTGCCGAACCCAGCCCGCGCGCACACCCCCTTAGCGGCTGGCCAGGCCGCCGGCGGTTTCCGCACCATCCATCACGTACACGTGGCCGGTGGCGAAAGCGGCGTCGTCGGAAGCCAAATAAGCAAAGAGTGCCGCAATTTCCTCCGGCTTGGCGTGGCGGCGCATGGGAATTTTGCGGTTTACTTCCTCCAGCATTTCGTCACTGTATTCAGCACGCTGCATGGGCGTGAGCACGTAACCGGGCGCCACCGCGTTCACTCGCACCTTGGGCGCCAGCTCCAGCGCCATGCTCTTGGTGAGCTCAATCACCCCTGCCTTGGTGGCGTTATAGTCGGCGTAATGGGGATATCCCATCATGCCGTTGGTGGAAGCGGTCTGCAGGATAACGCCGCTTCCCTTCTCCATCATGTGGCGGGCGGCGGTCTGGGCAACGTAGAAGACGCCAGTCAGGTTCACCGCCATCACTTTGTCCCACTCTTCCGGCGTGATGTCGAGGAAGTTGTGGCGAATGCTGATACCGGCATTGTTGATGAGGACATCCACGGCATCCATCATCTGAACCGCTTTGGTGAAGGCGGCCTTCACCTGGTCCAGGCGGGCGACATCGGCATTCACCACTCCCGACAGCGCGGGCAGCTCGCGCTGAATGCGCTCCCCGGCCTGAACATCGCGATCGAGCACCACTACGCGCGCGCCCTCCTCCAGGAAGCGGCGGGCGGTGGCGGCGCCGATACCGCTGGCTCCTCCCGTAATGAGGACGCGCTTTTGCTTCAATCCACGCATGAATTTTCCCTGTTCCTTCGCAGATGCTGAGCCGATCATGATACAGGCTTTGCGGCTTCGTTCCGCAGCAGAAGGTTACGAAGAGGCCGCCACCAACTTCACTCTTCCCTTCCTGCCGCAGCTGTCCAACAATAGCGAGGACACCCATGGTTCCATCGGCCACAGTTCTCGAACCCGCAGGGACCAGCCGCGCTATTGAGCGCTATTTCCACTTGGCGCTCTACCTGTTGCTGGTGGCCGGCTTCGCGACTCTAGCCTCTACCGGCAAACTGGAAGCGCCTTCGCTGCTGCTGGTGGGCTTGGCGCTGGTGATTCGCGCCTACTTGTTGGCCAAAGGCCGGGAGTTGGTCATCTCCGAGCGCACCGCTTCCCTGCTTACCCTGATTTACGTCCTGTTCTACGCCGCCGACTTCTTCCTGCTGTCCCGCAATTTTGTCACCGCGACGGTCCACCTGGTTCTGTTTGCCACAGTGGTCAAGCTCTTTTCCGTGCGCCGGGAGCGCGATTACCTTTACCTGGCCGTGCTCTCATTCCTCATGGTACTGGCGGCGGCGGTGCTTACCGTGGACAGTGTCTTCTTCGCCGGGTTTGCGGTTTTCCTTCTGGTGGCGGTGACCACCTTCATCCTGATGGAAATGCGCCGCTCCTCCGCCACGGCCGCGGTGCACGCGCGAGAGAGCGCCCAGGCAGCGCGCACCCTGGGCTGGTGGTTGGCGGCCACCGGACCCATTTTTCTCTTCCTTATCCTCCTGGGCGGCACCGTTATTTTCTTCTTCGTTCCCCGGGTCTCTACCGGGTATCTAGGCGCCTATGCTCCCGGCGGCCTGCTGGCCACCGGCTTCAGCGACAGCGTGCGTTTGGGACAGATTGGCGAAATCCAGCAGTCCAGCGCCGTGGTGATGCATGTGCAGATTGAGGGCGACACAGCCGGCGCCTACGACCTGAAGTGGCGCGGCGTAACCCTCAGCCTGTTTGACGGGCGCAGTTGGAGCAATCCCCTGCCCGAAACAGTGCTCCCCCGCGCCACTCAGGGCCGGTTTGTAGTCCGGGCTGAGAAAGGCCAACCGGAGCTCGGTGCTTCTCCGGCCCGTTCCCTGCGTTTCCACGTGATCATGGAGCCGATTGGCAGCAATGTCTTCTTCGTGGCTGGCCGGCCCGTCGCTCTCTCCGGACCTTACCGCCAGATTGCCGAGGATGAGGCCGGCGCTCTCTTTGACTCTGACCGCGACCGCGCGATCACCAGCTATGAAGCGGTGTCGCACCTCGCCCAATCCTCGCCCGCCATGCTGCGCGCCGCTTCCGGCGGCGTGCCATCATTCATTGCCGCGCGTTACCTGCAATTGCCGCCGCTGGATCCCCGCATTGCGCAGTTAGCGCAGCAGATCGCTGCTCCCGCGCCCACCGCCTACGACAAAGCCGCCGGTATTCAGCAGTACCTAATGACCCATTACGGCTACACCCTGCAGCTGCCGCGGGTGCTGCCACGCGATCCCGTGGCCAATTTTCTGTTTGTGCGCAAGCAGGGACATTGTGAGTATTTCGCTTCTGCCATGGCGCTCATGCTGCGCATGCAAGGCATTCCCGCCCGCATCGTCAATGGCTTCCGCGGCGGCGAGTTCAATGACCTTACGGGAAGCTACTTGATCCGAGCCAGCGATGCGCACTCCTGGGTGGAAGCGTACATTCCCGGGCACGGCTGGACCACCTTTGATCCCACCCCCGCTGGCCTGGGCATAACGCGCGGCCGCTTTAGCCGGCTGCAACTCTACCTCGATGCGGCTTCCGAATTCTGGCGGGAATGGGTGGTCAACTACGACGCCGCGCACCAGGTGACGCTGGAGGAGACCGCCGGCCAGCACACGCAGGCGCTGTGGCAGCGGCAACGCTCATGGCTGCGCGCTCAGTACGCCTCTTTGCTTGCCCGCACCCGAAGCATCCAGCGCTCTGTGCTGCGTTCTCCCCTGCGCTGGAGCGCCGCTTTCGCCGGCCTGTTTGTATTCCTGCTTTTGGTTGCCAACGCCCGGCGCCTCGCCCGCGCTTGGGGAAGCCGGCGAACCGCCGCCCGCCCGGGCCAGGCTCCGCAGTTGGCCGCCAGCATCTGGTACACGCGTATGGTGCGGACTATTGGCCGCCGCGGCTGGCATAAATTGCCCGCGCAAACACCCCAGGAATTTATCGCCAGCATTGCCGAGAACGACTTGCGCAGGTCCGTAGCCCGCTTTACCGAACACTATGAGCGGGCGCGCTTCGCCCAATCCCGTGAAGATGCGCAGCGCCTGCCCGAGTTGTACGAGCAGATCAGCTCCAGCCGCCGCTGACGGGCTGCTAAGCGATGTTAGAATAGAAAGATTCGATGCCGTTGAAAGAGCCCATCGTAACCCCTTTACCCGAACAAGCCAGCCCGCGAAAGCCTACCCGGGTGGGTTTTGTGAGCCTGGGCTGTCCCAAGAACCTGGTGGACAGCGAGGTAATGATGGGCCTGCTGCAGCGTGCAGGAGCCGAACTCACGCCGCGGGCGGAAGAGGCCGACGTTATCGTGGTCAATACCTGCTCCTTCATCGGCAGCGCCAAGCAGGAGTCGGTGGACGCCATCCTGGAGATGGCGGAGCACAAAAGCAGCGGCCGCGCCCAGCGCCTGGTCGTTGCCGGCTGCCTGGTGGAGCGCTACCGCGAGGAGATTCGCAAAAACATTCCCCAGGTGGATGCGGTGGTTGGCACCGGCGAATTGGAGAAGATTCTAGTGGCCGCCGGGGTGGCGCTCCCGCCCGGCATTCCCGCCAACGGCGACACTCATTCTCCGTTCACGATTTTGAACGACCGTCCGGAGGCGCGGGCCCGCGAAGTCCAGGGCCGCTTCTCCCGCCAGGAATGGGACGGTGCCATCGCCGACCTGCCCAACTATCTTTATGACGAGAACACGCCGCGCCTGCTGGCCACGCCCGGCTATTCCGCCTATATCAAGATTGCCGAGGGCTGTGACCATCCTTGCGGCTTCTGCATTATCCCGCAGTTGCGCGGCAAGTTCCGCTCCCGCCGCTTTGAGTCGGTAGTCGCCGAGGCGGAACGCCTGGCCGGGAACGGCGTGCGCGAAGTCACCCTGATCGGCCAGGACACCACCTGCTACGGCGAGGATCTGGGCCTAAAGGACGGGCTGGCCCTCTTACTGGAAAAGCTGGCGGGAATCGAGGAGTTGCGTTGGGTGCGTTTTCTTTACGCCTATCCCAACAAGATCACCAGCCGCCTGCTGGAGACCATCGCCAGCAGCGATAAAATTTGCTCCTATATGGACGTGCCTCTGCAGCACGCCTCGCCGGCGGTGCTCAAGCGCATGAAGCGCGGCGGCGGCGCCGATCTGTTCTCGCGGTCCATCGAAAAGATGCGTCGGAGAGTTCCCGGCCTCACCCTGCGCACTACCTTCATCGTGGGCTTTCCCGGCGAGACCGAACAGGATTTTGAGGAGCTTTGCGAATTCGTGCGCCAGGCCGAGTTCGATTGGATGGGCGCCTTCGGCTACTCCGACGAGGAAGGCTCTGGCGCCTTCCATTTGGAGGGCAAGCTGCCGGCCGGGGAAATTGAGCGCCGCCGCAAGTACTTGATGGGCATTCAGCGCCAGATCAGCAAGCGTAGAAAAAAAGCGCTGGTCGGCCGCGAGTTCGACCTGCTGCTGGAAGGGCCCTCCCAGGAAACCGACCTGCTGCTGGAAGGCCGCACGGAAATGCATGCCCCGGAAATTGATGGCAAGGTGCTGATCAACGATGCGGGCGAGCGCGAACTTTGCGCTGGCGAGTTCTATCGCTGCCAGGTTACCGAGGCGCACGATTACGATCTGGTCGGAAAGATCGTGTAATCGAGCAATTGTGTAATTGGTAATTGCGTAATTTGTAATTGAAAGCTGGACAGCTGGTCTTAAAATTACCCAATTACCAATTACACAATTACTCAATTTTCCCATGCCCCGGAAACGAGTGCTCAGCCTGCGCTGCCCCACCTGCAAGAAGCTGGTGCTGCGCACCGATCCCGAATTCCCCTTCTGCAGCGAGCGTTGTCGTCTGATAGATTTGGGCAAGTGGGCCAGCGACGGCTATGTGATTTCCAGTCCGATTACCGATCCCGAAGAGATGGGATTCAAGTCCAATCCGCGGGCGGGCTCCCGAGATCAGCGCTTCGGCCAAAAGGATGAGGACCACTCCGTCGGAAACCGAAATGATCCCGACCGACAGCACAAGCGCTGAACCCTCTACCCCGGCGGGACACGGGCGAACTGGCAAGCTTTCCTGGCTCATCGCTACGTTCTTCGGCTGCGGACGAATGCGTCCCGGCCCGGGCAGCTGGGCCTCGGCGGCAACAGTGCTGCTGTGGTGGCTGATCTCACAGGCTGCCGGCGTCAGACTGCAGATCCCAATTGCGGTGATGTTGGCCTGCCTGGCCATCGCGTTGGGAATTCCGGCGGCGACACGCGTAGCCCGTGAGAGCGGCATCAACGATCCCTCCTTCGTGGTGATTGATGAAGTTGCAGGCCAAATGATTGCTCTCATTGCCGCCCCGGTGCGATGGAAAACTCTGCTGGCCGGCTTTATACTTTTTCGGGCGTTCGACATCATGAAGCCTCCGCCCCTGCGCCGGCTGGAAAAAATTCCCGGCGGCCGGGGCATCATGATGGACGATGTGGGAGCAGGCCTTTACGCATTGGCCTGCCTGCAGTTGGCGCTCCACTTTGGCTGGCTGCGGTGAGCTCCGACGCCAGATTTCGAGACTGCGAGGATGAGTATCTCCGAACGGCTGCTGGGCAAGAAAAACGTAAATGGCAAGCCGCACATTGACGCGGTTCGCCCCGCCGCCGCTCTGCCCGGGGGCGAAGTCCGCATCATTGGCAGCGGCTTGCGGCCTCCGGAATTGCGCCGCCCGCGCGTCCAGTTCGGCGAGGTCGAGGGCTCGGTGCTCATCAGCTCTGACGACTTTCTGGTGGCCCGCGTCCCGGAAGGCGCCATGACTGGGCCGGTTGTCGTTTCCACGAACGGCAACACCAGCAACGCCCAAGAAGTGAAGGTAGCAGTCACCATCGCCGAGAACCTCCACCCTGTGACCAACCCCGCCCTCGATCTGGAAGGCAACATCTACGTTACTTTCTCCGGCTCTCGCGGCCAGAAGGTCCCCGTCGCGATTTACAAAATTGACACGAATTATGCAGTCAAGCCCTTTCTGGCGGAAATGATGAATGCCACCGCCATTGCCTTCGACCGCGGCGGCCAGATGTACGTCACCTCGCGCTACGACGGCACGGTTTATAAAGTTGCGCCCAATGGCACTATGTCCGCCTATGCCGAAGGCATGGGAGTGGCCACGGGTCTGGCCTTCGACAAGGAAGAGAACCTCTACGTAGGCGACCGCAGCGGCACCATTTTCAAGATTGGCCGCGACCGGCAGATCTTTGTGTTCGCCACCCTCGAGCCCAGCGTCTCCGCCTACCACATGGCATTCAGCAACAGCGGCGAATTGTTCGTGACCGGGCCCACCACCTCCAGCTTCGATTCGGTCTACCGGGTTGATCCTCACGGCAGCGTGAGTGTTTTTTATCGTGGCCTGGGCCGCCCGCAGGGCTTGGCCTTCGATGCTGAGGGCAATCTGTATGTGGCGGCTTCCCTGGGCGGAAAACGCGGCATTGTCAAATTGACCCACGCTGCGCAGGCCTCGCTCGAAGTCGCTGGCCATGGCCTGGTCGGGCTCGCCTTCGCACCCGGCCGCTCCGCCGTCCTGGCCACCAGCAACGCCATCCACCATCTTTCCTGGGACATCCAGGGCAAGCCGCTACTGCCGCAGGAAACCTAGTTTTCAGTGCCGGTTTCCGGTACCCAGCCCCAGAGCCACGTGGTTTTGACGCTAAAGAATCGGTGCAGCGTGTGAGATTATTTCCCGGTACGAAGAACTGGGTACCAGGCGCTAGGAATTGATTCATGAACGCTGAAATCATCGCCGTGGGATCGGAACTGCTGACGCCTTTTCGTCAAGACACCAACTCTCTCTATCTCACGGAAAAGCTCAACCAACTGGGCATGGAAGTGTCCTTCAAGAGCATCGTGGGCGACAGCCGCGAGCACCTTGCCGAGGTGACGCGCATTGCCCTGGCACGCGCTGGTCTGGTGATCCTGATGGGCGGCCTTGGCCCCACCGAGGATGACCTGACTCGCGAGGCCGTAGCCGACGCCCTGGAACTCCCGCTGGTGCGCGATGAGGCCATTGTGGAAGCCCTGCGCAAGCGCTTCTCCAAGCGCGGGTTCAAGTTCACGGAAAACAACTCCAAGCAGGCTGACATCATCTCCGGAGCGACGGTGCTCACCAATCGCAACGGCACCGCACCCGGGCAGTGGATCACCGGCAGCTATGATGGCAACGAAAAAACCATCATCCTGCTCCCTGGGCCACCCCATGAACTGAAACCGCTGTTTGAGGAACAGTGCCTGGAGCGTCTGCGCGAGCACCTGCCGCCGGCCTTCATTGCCAGCCGCGTGCTCAAGGTCGCCATGCTGGGCGAATCCCATTGCGATGACCGCATCGCCCCCATCTACCGCCGCTATCCCAATGTTCAGACCACAATCCTGGCCTATGCCGGCGAGATCGAGATCCACCTGCGGGCACGAGCCGACTCCCTGGAAGTGGCCCAGCAGCGGGTCGACAAGGTGGCGGAGAAGTTGGAGGACGAACTGGACGAGTACGTGTTCTCCCGCCAGGGTGAATCGCTGGAGCAGATTGTCGGCTATTACCTGCAGATGCGGAACGCCACCCTGGCCGTCGCCGAATCCTGCACCGGCGGGCTGATTGGCGAGCGCATCACCTCGGTGAGTGGCAGTTCGCGCTACTTTCTGGGCGGCGCCATGGTTTACTCGAATGAACTAAAACACAAGTTTGCCGATGTGCCGAAAGCGCTGATTGCCGCGCATGGCGCCGTCAGCCGCCAAGTGGCCGCTGCCCTGGCGGAGGGCATTCGCAAGCGCTGCGGCGCCACCTGGGGGCTGGCCGTTACCGGTGTTGCCGGACCCAGCGGGGGGACCGAAGAAAAACCGGTCGGCCTGGTGTTCCACGCTCTGTCCAACGGCGAATCCACGGAAGTGGTGGAGCGCAAATTCCCCGGCGACCGCGAACGGGTGCGCTGGTGGGCTTCGCAACAGGCCTTGGATATGGTACGCAGGAAATTGATGTGAACACCGTTAACGGTTGAGGTTATGCGTCTCTTCGTTGCCCTCGACATTGATCCAACCATCCGGGAGCGCATAGCCCGTTTCCTGGAAGGGGTGCGCGAGTTTGCTCCCCACGCCCGCTGGGTGAGTGCCGAGTCGTTGCACATCACGCTGAAATTCATCGGCGAACAGCCTGACCACAAGTTGGATTCCATCAAAACGGCGCTGGCCGGAATTCACTCGCTGCCCACGGACCTCAACTTTCGCGGCTACGGATTTTTCCCGACCCCGCGTTCCGCACGCGTTTTCTGGATCGGCGTGGACGCGGACGAGCGTCTCGCCCAACTCGCCGACCTGGTGGAACAAGCGCTTGAGCCTTTCGGCATCAAGCGGGAAGCGCACGGCTTCAGCCCGCATCTGACGCTGGCGCGGGGCAAGTCGGCGGCCCCGCAACCTCGCCACGACGTCCGCCCCAACCGCAACTTCCAGCGCCTGCAGGAAAAATTGGACGCCTTGCCTACGCCCGAGTTCGGTACAATGACCGCCCGCGAGTTCTTTCTCTACCAGAGCAAGCTCTCGCCGGCGGGTTCGCAGTACACGAAACTACAGCGCTTCCCGCTACTATGAACGCAGGCATGCCGGTTCAAACCTATTTCGTGGCCGTTGCGATTATGGGATACCTGCTCGGCTCCATTCCCTTTGGTTATCTTCTGGTGCGGATTTTCCGCGGAACCGATATTCGGCAAAGCGGCAGCGGCAACATCGGAGCTACCAACGTCGCCCGCTCTTCCCCCGGCCTGGGTGCTGCGACTCTCTTGCTGGACGCGGCCAAGGGTTTCCTGGCCGTCACCTCTGCCTCCGCCCTCGCATCGGGCATAGGCGTGCCTTACCTGTATTCCGCCATGGCGCTGGCTGCCTTTTGCGCTCTGCTGGGACACATGTTTCCCGTGTGGCTGAACTTCCGTGGCGGCAAAGGCGTGGCCACCGGGGTAGGCGCATTCGTGGCCATCGTACCCAAGGCCGTACTGGTCGCCATCTGTCTGTTCGCCGCCCTGGTGGCCCTGTTCCGTTATGTCTCCCTGGGCTCAATGGTCGCGGCCGCGGCGCTGCCCGCCTTAATTTATCTCTTCTACATTCAGCCCGGCGCACCCATGCAGAGTGTGCTGGCCGCAGCCATGGCCGCTTCCCTGCTCATCATTGCCAAACACCACCAGAACATTTCGCGCCTGCTCGCCGGTACCGAGCACCGCCTCTCCCTGAGGCGGGGATGAAGGGAGACACCGCGTGAGCGACATCGCCGTTATCGGCGCGGGCGCCTGGGGCACCGCCCTCTCGATTGTCCTCGGCCGCAAGGGTTCGCACATCGTTCGCCTGTGGGCTTACGAGCGCGAGGTCTGCGATTCCATTGCCGACCACAGAATAAACGAGCCGTTCCTTCCCGGGTATCCCATACCGGAGACGGTCACGGTCAGCAACCGTCTGGACGAGGCGCTCGCCGGCGTTGAAGTGGTGATCAGCGTGATGCCTTCCCATCATTGCCGGCGGCTGTTCCGCGAAATGGCGCCGCTGGTCCGCCCGGAGATGCTTTTCGTCAGCGCCACCAAGGGCGTGGAAAACGACACGCTCTCGCGCATGACTGAAGTGATCACGGACGTTGTCCACGAACTCGCCGGATTCCGCCCCCGTCTGGGCGCGCTGAGCGGGCCGTCGTTTGCCCGCGAGGTGGCACGAGGCGATCCCACTGCCATCACCGTCGCCTCCCATGATGCCGACCTGGCGCAGGCGGTGCAGCGCGAGTTCAGCGATCCTTCTTTCCGCGTGTACACCAGCGAAGACATTGTGGGAGTGGAACTCGGAGGCGCGCTCAAAAACATCGTTGCCATCGCTGCCGGCATGTGCGACGGCCTGGGCTTAGGCCACAACTCGGTGGCCGCGCTCATTACTCGTGGCCTGGCCGAAATCACCCGCCTGGTCGTGGCCTGCGGCGGCCATCGTGAGACCATGGCTGGCCTGGCCGGCTTAGGCGACCTGGTGCTCACCTGCACCGGCGAGCTCTCCCGCAACCGCTCCGTGGGCGTGGAACTGGGCCGCGGGCGTAAGCTGACAGACGTGGTTGCCGGCATGCACGGCATGGTGGCGGAAGGCGTGCTCACCACCAATGCCGCCGTCGGACTTGCCCACAAATTCGGCGTGGAAATGCCCATTACCCAGCAGGTTCACGCCATCCTGCATCAGGACAAATCGCCCCGGGATGCCATCCACGAACTCATGACCCGCCGCGCTACCAGCGAAGTCGGGCTCTATCGCAACAGCGCTAATGGCTAGTATGGAGCACCAGAACGCAAACCTGTCCTAAGCAGGACTTTGTACCCGCATGTGCCAGTGCTGAAGTAGCCGGTACTGTGGAGCTGCGGTACTTTCGTAACTCCCCCTGTACCGCCGTTTCCCCTGCTTTCTCCTTCTTCACAGTAAAATTTCCCAAGCTCCCCCCCAAAAAGCATGCACAGGACGAGCAGGGACTCCTTGTTCAAGAAACTACCCATACCCGCGCGCATTCCCATCCTTTACCTCATGCTGAGTGTGCTCATGCTGGTCAGCGTGGTCCCCATGTATTTCTACTCGCAGCAGATGATTGCGATAAACCGGGACCGGCTTAAGACCAACGAAATGATGTTGCAGAACACCATCACGCGCTCGCTGGCGGACAGTATTTCCGAGCGTCAGGCCACGGTCCGGCTGATGCTGAATAATCTCTCCTCCGCCATCCAGATCGCCAGCGGCGGCGATCTCAGCAGCAATCACGTGAGCACCCCAGAACTGCGCGCCCTGGTGGAGAACTTTGTTTCTTCTTCCGACAACCTGGTCTATGCGACGCTGCTTAATAATCAGGCGAAAGGCATATCCGCCGGACGCATCGCTCCCGACGCTTTCCTGCAGCGCGAGTTGGAGCGCGCCTTTGCCGCCGCCCGGGATGGCCGCATTTATAACGGCGACGCCCTCACCGCCTACGGTGGCAAGTCTCCCCGCACTATCACGCTGGTGAGCACGCCCATCATGGCCGGCGGCCATTTCATTGGCATGCTGGGCGCCGTGGTTGATTTGCAGTTTCTGATCCGCCGCATGCAGGAGGTCAGCACCGGCGGCCTGGTCACCTACGTGGTTGACCGCCAAGGCCGGCTGGTAGCCGGGGTCAAGCCGGAGTACGCCACCGGCCAGGAAATGACCAACCTGGACATTGTGAAGAATTTTGTCGAACAGGGCGGCCGGGCGCAGTTTGTGGCCACTAAGGAATTTAACATCACCAACGGACGCCAGACGGAGTCCATGCTGGGGACCTACAGTCCTGTCCCCTCGTTGGAATGGGCCGTGATCGTCCAGAAGCCCCAGCGCGAAGCTTACCAGAGCATTTACGAGATGCAGCGAACCGCCGGCCTGCTGGCGCTGATGGCCGTGCTGATGGCGGTGGGCATCAGCAGCTTTGCGGCGCGCAAAATCACTCACCCCATTCAGGTCTTGACCGACACCAGCCGGGCCATCGCGCGCGGCGACTTCTCGCAGCGCGTCCAGCTCACCAGCCGCACCGAAATCGGCGAACTGGCCCACACCTTCAACACCATGTCCGACGACCTGGAGCGCTTCGTCGCTGATCTAAAGCGCGCCGCGGAAGAGAACCGCGCGCTGTTCTTGAACTCCATCCAGATGCTGGCCGGCGCGGTCGACGAAAAGGATCCGTACACTCGCGGCCACTCTGACCGTGTGACCCGCTACTCCGTCCTGCTGGCCACCGAAATGGGCCTGGAGAACGAGTTCATTGAGAAGGTGCGCATCTCCGCCCAACTACACGATGTGGGCAAAATCGGCATTGAAGATCGCGTACTCAAGAAACCGGGGGCCCTCACACCCGAAGAGTACGAGATCATGAAAACCCACACCACCAAGGGCGCCAACATCCTGCGCCCGGTGAAACAACTGGCCGAGATGATTCCCGGCATCGAACTGCACCACGAATCGCTGGATGGCCGCGGGTATCCCTACGGCTTGAAAGGCGATGAAATACCACTCATGGCGCGCATCATCGCCGTGGCTGATACCTTTGACGCGATCACCACCAACCGTCCCTACCAGGCGGCGCACGATCACGCCTATGCCGTGCGCATTATCAATTCTCTGGCCGACAAGCGCTTTGATCCTAAAGCGGTGGCTGCGCTCACCACCGTGTTCCACCGCGGCGATCTGCAACCGGAAGGTTCGCCCAAGCCTCAAGCTCCTCCACCCGTGGCAACGGTGGAGCTACCCGCCGATGTGGCCGCCACGGTCGAGAGCGGGCGCTACTAACCCAATTCACTTTTCCCGCCGTTCTTCCCATTTCGGGAAACCTCTAGCTCGTTGAAGCGGAACATTTTCGCTAACCTTGGGCCAACACGGGCTCACAGATATAATCACTCGCACTTTATGCATCTGGACAAAGGCTCACGGCTCAGCCAATACGAGATCCTGGCGCCGCTCGGCGCCGGCGGCATGGGCGAGGTGTACCGTGCCCGCGACATTTCCCTGGGCAGAGACGTCGCCCTCAAGATTCTTCCCGACTCGTATTCCGGCGACGCGGACCGCTTGCGGCGCTTCACGCAGGAAGCTCAGGCTGCCGCTGCTCTTAATCATCCCAACATTCTTGCCATTTACCAGATCGGCCAGGAACTCGAGCAGACCTACATTGTCTCCGAACTGCTGGAAGGCGAGACTCTGCGGGAACGCTTGCGTCCCGGTCCGCTGCCCGTGCGCAAAGCGCTCGATTACGCCCTGCAGGTGGCGCACGGCCTGGCCGCGGCCCACGACAAGGGCATTATTCATCGCGATCTGAAGCCGGAAAATATCTTCATCACCGGCGATGGCCGGGCCAAGATCCTTGACTTTGGCTTAGCCAAGCTGACCCGTCCTGAAGAACCCTCCTCCGCCGAACACGCCACCATGTCGGCGGCCACTGAAGCCGGCAAAGTGCTGGGCACCGTCGGGTATATGTCCCCGGAGCAAGTGCGGGGCAAGCCGGTGGACGCGCGCTCTGATTTATTCAGCTTTGGCGTGATCCTTTACGAGATGCTCTCCGGCCAGCGTGCTTTCCACGGCGAGTCTTCGGCTGACGTCCTCAGCGCTATTCTGCGCGAGGAACCGCCTGAACTCAGCGCTACCAACCGCACCACCCCGCCGGCGCTGCAAAGGATTGTGCGCCACTGCTTGGAAAAAAATCCCCAGGAACGATTCCAGTCAGCACGTGATCTCGCCTTCCACTTAAGCGATGTTTCTTCTCCCTCCAGTGCCAGCGGAATCGCAGAACCCATCGTCAGCCGCCGCTCCCGCCGCTGGCTGCCGGCTGCAGGCCTCGGCTTGCTTCTGTTGGCAGTTGCGGGCGCCGGCGCCTTTGTGGCTGGGCGCCGTCTTAGTGCAGACTCCCAGCCCTCGTTTCATCGCCTTACGTTCCGGCGTGGCACCGTGCTAAGCGCTCGCTTCGCCCCCGACGGCAAAACCGTGGTTTACGGAGCCGCCTGGGACGGCAACAAGCCGGAAGTGTTCCTGGTTACCCCTGACAGCCCGGAATCACGTCCACTGGGACTCGCTAACACCGATGTCTATTCGGTCTCGCCCAACGGGGAACTGGCTCTTTCCCTGCGTAATCGCGATCCTCTGCCGCCGGTTTCCGGCACCCTGGAACGCGCGGCCCTGCTGGGCGGCGCCGCACCCCGCCCCGTCATGGACGGCGTGGAGTTTGCCGACTGGGGCGATAACGGTTCTCTCGCTGTTACCCTCGACACCGGTGTTGGTGATCGCCTTGAGTATCCCGTGGGCACATCCCTTTACGAAAAAGAGGGTCCCATTCATGATGTACGGGTCTCTCCTGATGGCAAGCTGGTCGCGTTTTGGGAAATTGAAAAGGATGCCTTCGTCATCAGTGTCGTGGATCGGCAACGCAAGCGACGTGTTCTTTCCCAAGGCATGCTGGGAATTCACGGACTTGCCTGGACTCCTTCTGGCGGGGAAATCTGGTTTGCGGCGCAAGCGCGCGACGCGAGTTGGGGTGTGTACGCGGTCAGCCTTAGTGGCAAGCAGCGTCTGTTGCTGCGGTTGGCCGGGCCCACCCGCCTGTATGACATCTCCCACGGTGGCCAACTGCTGCTCGCCCTTGAGAACCGCGAAACCGGCATTCGCTATCTGGCGAAATCGGGGGTGGAGCGTGACCTCTCCTGGCTGGATGGTTCGACGCTTGGCGATCTCTCCACCGACGGCTCCGCCATGCTGTTCAGCGAAACCCAGGAAGCGGGAGGCTCAGAGGGTTCGGTGTACCTGCGTAAAAGCGACGGCTCCCCTCCCGTCCGCCTGGGAAGCGGCGTAGGGCTGAGTCTTTCTCCCGACGGCAAGTGGGTGCTGGCCTTGCCGCGCTCGCGCAACGAATTGCATCTACTGCCCACGGGTGTGGGAGAGCCGCGCATAATCAAAGGCAACTTTGCCAGCTATTGGGCGGACGCCCACTGGCTTCCCGGCGGCAAGCGCATCGTATTTATTGCAATCGAACCGAAGCACGATCCTCGTATTTACGTGCAGGAACTCTCCGGGTCGCCGCGCGCCATCTCGGCGGAGGGACTGATTTACGGCGCCCTGCCCTCGCCCGATGGCCGCTACGTGGCCACAGCGCTTTCTGGCAAGGCCTTGCTGCTCTCGCCCGATGGCGGCCAGGCGCAAACACTCCCCGGCGTGGCGCCCGAGGAAATACCTGTCGCCTGGAGCGCAGACAGCCGTTCAATCTTCGTGACAAAACTAGGAATGACTGCGCTCGTATATCGCGTCGAACTGTCATCCGGCAAGCGCACCTTGTGGAAGGAACTGGCGCCAGCGGACCGCGCCGGCATCACCAGCGTGCTTCATATCTGCATGCTGCCTGACCAGAGCGCCTACGCGTATTCTTATAACCGTGTGCTCTCGCAGCTGTTTACCGTCGAGGGACTGAAATAACCGCCTAGGAACACTCGGGCAGGCATGCGGGTCTCAATCCCCGTACGGGTCTTTCAAGTAGCCCTCGACCGCGAAGTCTTCGCCAAAGCGGTGCAAGGTAAAAGACCGAATGTAGGCGGCCTCGCTCATGCGCCGGAAACCGGGCCCAGCGGCAAAAGGAACCGAACCGGTGCCGGCCAGGATCTTGGGTGCGTAGTAGAGAAAAACTTTGTCCACCACTCCGGCCGCCAGCGCCGCCCAGTTGACCATGGCGCCACCTTCGATCAGCAGGCTGGTGATCTCCATCTCGCCCAGGCAGGCAACAATCTGATCCATTCCCGGGCGGCCGTCGCCAGGACCCAACCCAACCTGCTTCACCTGGACTCCATGCTCCTCCAACTTGCGGCGTTTCTTCTCTTCCGCGAAGGAGCAGATAACCAGCACATCATCCTCAACCGTCTTGACCACGCGCGAGTCGAGCGGCAGGCGCAGGCGGGAGTCCACAATCACCCGCAACAGTGGCCGGCGCCGCGGCAGGCCGCTGCGATCGGTGAGCAGAGGATCGTCGGCAATGACGGTGCCCACGCCCACCAGGATGGAATCGTGCTGGTGCCGCAATTGGTGGACATGGGCGCGCGCCGCCTCGCTGGTAATCCAGCCTCCGCTCACGCCTCCCGCGCCCAACGCCGTGGGATTGGCGGATTCGCCAGGCGGCGGCGCGATTTTCCCATCCAGCGTCATCGCCGCCTTCAGCGTCACCAGCGGCGCTTTGTGACGGATGTATTTGGCGAAGGCTTCGTTCAGCTTGCCGGCCTCGCCGGCGCCAGCGCCAACTTCCACTTCGATGCCAGCGTCCCGCAGTCGGGCGAATCCCTGGCCCGCAACCTGCGGATTGGGATCGGGCATGGAGGCGACAACCCGGCCCACTCCGGCGCCAATCAGCGCGTCGGTACAAGGCCCGGTGCGGCCCTGATGGGAGCAGGGTTCAAGATTCAGGTAAAGGGTGGCGCCGCGGGCGCGCTCGCCCGCCTGCTCCAAGGCCAGAATTTCTGCATGCTTCAGGCCTTCGTAAGTGTGGCTGCCGAAGCCCACGATCTGGTCTCCACTGACCAGCACCGCACCCACACAGGGATTGGGCGAGGCCAAGCCGATGCCCTGGCGCGCCAACTGCAGCGCCTTTTGGATGAACCGTTGGTCAGCTTCGCTGCTCATCTGTCTCGGTGGTGAATTGCATCATTCGAACAGCGAGTCCACGAAGGATTGGGAATCGAAGGGCAGCAGGTCTTCCGCCTTCTCACCCACGCCCACATAGCGCACCGGAAGTCCGAGTTCG
>Ga0075426_10000193_pt1 | contig 40771 bp, 37 predicted proteins | sample SoiMethybrSBSTD5_FD_75304 | JGI IMG/M metagenome (GOLD analysis project Ga0075426, IMG submission 75304) | Bulk soil microbial communities from a Populus tree surrounding site in Tennessee, USA - Soil MetaG P. TD hybrid SBSTD5 | ecosystem: Environmental > Terrestrial > Soil > Tree plantation... | reverse complement strand
TGTCGAGGCCGATCTTGTCGAGCGAGAGCGGCTCGTGCTTGCGCGGCGCATGGCGCACGTCGCGCAGCATCCTGGGCGGCTTGCCGAGGATGACGCCGAGGTCGATGTCGACGGGCTTCGTGCCGAACTGCCGGTCGCTCACGACGAGGCGGCCATCGGCGGTCGCGGTGCCGACGACGGCAAAGGGGCAGCGCTCCCGCTGGCATATCTTTTCGAACGCCGGTAAATCGGCGCTCGCAAGCGCGAGCACATAGCGCTCCTGCGCCTCGTTGCACCAGATCTCGCGCGGCGACATGCCGCTGTCCTCGGCTGGGATGTCGCGCAGCTCGAGGCGCGCGCCGCGGCGTGCCGACCACACGAGCTCGGGCAGCGCGTTCGAAAGCCCGCCCGCGCCGACGTCGTGGATCGAGAGAATCGGATTCGAGCTGCCGAGCTGCCAGCAGCGATCGATCACCTCCTGTGCCCGGCGCTGCATCTCGGCGTTGTCGCGCTGCACGGAATCGAAGTCGAGCTCGGCCACGTTGGCGCCCGCGCCCATCGAGGAGGCGGCGCCGCCGCCCATGCCAATGAGCAGGCCCGGGCCGCCGAGCTGCACGAGCAGGCTGCCCTCGGGCACCTCGGATTTATTCGCATGCCGGGCATCGATGTTGCCGATGCCGCCCGCGAGCATGATGGGCTTGTGGTAGCCGCGGTTCTGGTACTCGAAGGCCCGGAAGTAGCCGCAGAGATTGGGACGGCCGAACTCGTTGTTGAAGGCGGCGGCGCCGATCGGCGCCTCGAGCATGATGTCGAGCGCGGAGGCGATGTGTGCCGGCTTCCCGGGCGACGCGCCTTCCCAGGCATGCTCGTGGCCGGGGATGCGCAAATAGGAGGTCGAATAGCCGACGAGCCCGGCCTTCGGCTTCGCGCCGCGGCCGGTCGCCCCTTCGTCGCGGATCTCACCGCCGGCGCCGGTCGCAGCGCCCGGAAACGGCGAGATCGCCGTCGGGTGGTTGTGCGTCTCCACCTTCATCACCGTATGCGTGAGGCCGGCGTGCCGCGCGTAGCTGCCCTCGGCGTCCGGGTGGAAGCGCTGGGCGCTGCGCCCTTCCATGATCGCGGCGTTGTCGGCGTAGGCGACGACCGTCCCCTTCGGGCTCACGGCGTGCGTGTGCCGGATCATGGCGAAGAGCGATTCGCTCCTGCGGCTGCCGTCGATGATCCAGTCGCCGTTGAAGATCTTGTGGCGGCAGTGCTCGGAATTCGCCTGCGCGAACATCGTGAGCTCGGCGTCCGTCGGATCGCGGCCGATCGCCCGGTAGGCGCGGTCGAGGTACTCGATCTCCTCGTCGCTGAGCGCAAGCCCCAGCCTCGCGTTCTCGTCCTTCAGGCTGGTGATTGATATGGATCGCAACGGCCGCGGCGCCACATGCGCGAAGAGTCGCGGCGCGTCGTCGAAGGAGCCGAGAACGGTCTGCGTCATGCGATCGTGCAGCAGCGGCGCAATCCCGCCGGCTTTCGATTCGACGCGGTAGGCAATGCCGCGCTCGATGCGCTTCACCGCGCCGAGGCCGCAGTTCTTCGCGATGTCGGTCGCTTTCGAGGACCATGGCGAGAGGGTGCCCAGGCGCGGAACGACCAGGTAGAGCGTGCCGCGCCCCTCGGGGGCGGGCTCTCCATAAGCGAGCAGGCGCTCGAGGACCGCCCGCTGCGGCGCAGTCAGTTCGGCGTCGAGCTCGACGAAGTGGCGGAATTCGGCGCCGATGGCGCGGACCGCGGGATCGATCTGCTGCAGCTGTGCGACGAGTTTGGCGAGGCGGAACTCGGAGGCCGCGCGCGGCCCCCGGAGTTGGAGGATCTGGGGCACTAGTTGCGGACCTGCGGCTCCTTCACCGTGCCGCCGATGAGCAGCGTGGCGCGCAGCATCTGCGAAGCGGTCTTCATGTCGGCGACGATGCGTCCGGAGAGCGCACCGTTGCGCGTGATGTCGGCGCTCGCGCCGGCGTTGAGCGCGCCGGCGCCGATCGTGACGTTGCGCAGCGCGACCGCGCCGCGGTCATAGCTTGCCTGCCCGTTCATCTCGGCGAACTGCGTGCTGCCGTTCGCCTGCTTGCCGCCGCTCTGGATGGCGCGCGCGAGATCGAAGCTGCCGAGCGTGCCCTTGCTGACGGTGAAGTTGCCGTCGAGTCGGCTCGCCGAGACGAGTCCACCGGCATCCTGGGCGCTCATCGAGAACTTGGCCGTGCCCTCGGCGCTGCCCGAGGAGAGGAGGGCCGGCGCGAACACGGCAGCGTTGATGTTGCGCACCGTGAGCACGCCGTCCACCGTCCAGCCCCCGCCCCAGCCGACGGTCGCGGTGCCGGAGATGCCGCCGTTGAAGATCGCGCCGCCCCACTCGCTGATCGTCATGCCGCGCGGCGTGGCGTGGCCCTTCATGACGAAGTTGCTGAGCGTCACCTGCGGCGCGATCGGCAGCGTGAAGCCGCCCGCGACGACCTCGAACTCGATCGCGCCGCCCTTGGGCAGAAGCTTCGCGACGAGGCCGTCCGGCCCGTGCAGCGTCGCGCTATGCAGCATGCCTTGCGCATCGAGCGCGATGTCGGCATGCAGGTCCTTCGGCAGCGCGGCCGGGCCGGGAAGCTGCAGGCTCTTGATGGCGATGCGCGAGACGCTGAAGTTGTCGCCGTGCACTTTTGCGAAGATCGCGTCGCCGATCGCCTCCTGCGGAAGCGTGAAGCCGTCGAGCTCGATGGTGCTGAACTCCTTCTTGTCGCCGAAGATGGCGCCGGGCGATCCCGAGGCGCTCACCTGGGCGATTCTCGCGTCGCCGATGCGTACGTCCCTGAAGCGCACCTGCGGCAGCCCGCTGAAGAGCCAGAGGCTCGCCGAGCCGATCTTCACCGGCCGGCCGAGCGCCTCGCTTGCGGCGCGCTCATAGTCCGCCGTGCCGAGCGGCACGAAGCTCGCCGCGCCAATCCCCACGACGAGCACGAAGGCGAGCGTCATGGCCACGGGCCTGCCCCACTTCACCGGCCGGCGTGTGCGCGCCGGCGCGTCGATGGGCTTCGGCTTCGCGTGGTGCGCCTCGCGCTCTCTTTCTTTCTCTTTTTTCTCTTCCTTCGCCTTGCTCTTCGCGAGCACCGCCTGTTCGCGCTTGACCTCGTCCATGTCGAGGTCGTCCTCGCTGATTGGGATGTCCTCCTGCGCGGGGGTCGGCGCGTGCTTGCCCTCCTTTGCCATCGCCGCCGCGGTGGCGGCCTCGGCCTTGCGGTGAATCTCCTCGGCTTCGCGCTTGCGCCGCTCCTCCTCCTGCGCGTGGCGCTCCTCCTCCTCGAGCAGACGCCTCGCCTCGTCGGCGAGACGCTGCTCCTCCTGCTCCGCGCGGCGGCGCTCCTCAGCCTCTTCCTGGGCCTGCCGATCGGCGGCTTCGCGCGCACGATGCTCGGCTTGCGCCCTGGCCCTGGCTTCGGCCTCTTCCTGCGACTTGCGCTCGTCGTCGTCGCGGTTGGTGAAGCTCTCCAGGTCGGCCATCAGCGAATCGGCGAAGCTGCCGCCCTTCGCAGCCGCCTTCGATGCCGACGCCGGCTCCGCGGCGGCCGCCTTGGCTGCTGCCGCTTTCGCAGCGGCGGCGGCCGCTGCCGCCGTCGCCTTTGCCCTGGCCGCCGCGGTGCGTTCCGCCTCCTCTTCTTCCTCGCGCTTGCGGCGCGCTGCGCGTTCTGCCTCTTCGCGCTTGCGCTCGGCCTCGAGGCGCTTGCGCTCTTCCTCGAGCTCGCGGCGAGCGCGCTCGGCCTCCTCCTTCGCCTTGCGCTCGGCTTCCTCGCGGGCCCTGCGTTCCTCTTCGAGGCGCTGGCGCAGTTCTTCCGCCTCGCGGCGCGCCTTTTCCTCGGCTTCCTTGCGCGCGCGCTCGGCCTCTTCCTTCGCCTTGCGCTCGGCTTCCTCACGCGCCTTGCGCTCGGCCTCCAGGCGCCGCTCCATCTCCTCGCGCGCCTTGCGCTCGGCTTCGATTTTGGCTTTCGCTTCGGCCTCGGCCTTCGCCTTGGCTTCGGCGGCGGCGCGCACGGCTGCCTCGCGCGCGGCCTTGACTTTCGCTTCGGCCTCTGCCTTCGCCTTGGCCCCGGCCTTGGCTTCCGCTTCCTCCTTGACCTTCTGTTCCGCCTCGGCGCGCGCCTTCGCTTCCATCTCGATGCGCGCCTTCAGTTCGGCTTCCCTCTTCAGACGCTCCTTCTCCGCCGCGGCCTTGGCCTCGGCCTCCTCGCGCGCCTTGGCGAGCACCGTCGTCTGGTCCAGGGCCGATGGGGATGGCGCCGCCGCCGCAGCCGGCTTGGACGCCGACGCCGGCTTTGCGACGCCGAGCGAGCTGAAGTCGAGGTCGCCGAAGCTCTGCTCGCCGGCCGGTGCGGCTTTCGCCGCCGGCTTGGCGGGGGCGGGCCGCGACGGCGCGCCGCCCGCCGGCTTGACTGCCGGTGCGGCCACCGCCGCGCCGGCCGAGACCTCGCGGATAAAGCCGTTCTTGTCGAGCTGCGCGACGAGGGTCTGGAACGCCGCATCGAAGGACTTGCCGACTTTCTGCGCCACGTCCGCGAGCGTCGCGCGCCCGTCGATCGCGGCAAGCACGGCGCGGTCCCCCCGCTGCAGCAGGCTCGTCTTCCCGGCGGCCTCCTGCACTCCCTTTCCGGACTTCGAGTAGACAGCGCTCGGATTCATATCTTCTTGCGCCTTATTATATTAGTGACGCGCGCCGTAGCCGCCGCCTCCCGGACTCTCTATTACGAAGACGTCGCCCGCGGCCATCTGCGTCTGGTCGAACGGCCCAAGCTCGGTGCGGCTGCCGTCGCGGCGCACCACGTAATTTTTTCCCGGTGCGCCCGGCGCGCCGCCGGCCATGCCGTGCGGCGGCACCAGGCGGTGGCCGGAAAGGATGGCGGCCGTCAGCGGCTCGAGAAAGCGCACCCGGCGTATCGCGCCGTTGCCGCCGCGCCAGCGCCCGGCGCCACCGGAGCCCTGCCGGATCTCGAAGCTCTCGAGGCGCACGGGGAAACGCCACTCGAGGACTTCCGGATCGGTGAGGCGCGAGTTCGTCATGTGCGTCTGGACGACATCCGCGCCGTCGAACCCGGGCCCCGCTCCGGATCCGCCGCCAACGGTCTCGTAGTACTGGTAGCGCTCGTTGCCGAACGTGAAATTGTTCATCGTCCCCTGCGCCGAGGCCATGACGCCAAGCGCGCCGTAGAGCGCCTCGGTGATGCATTGCGACGTCTCGACATTTCCGGCGACCACTGCCGCGGGGTAAAGCGGCTTCAGCATGCATCCGTCCGGGATGATGACGTTGAGCGGCTTGAGACAACCCGAATTGAGCGGGATGTCGGCGTCTACCAGCGTGCGGAACACATAAAGTACCGCCGCCATGCAAACCGACGAAGGCGCGTTGAAGTTGTTCGGCAGTTGCCCCGAGGTGCCGTGGAAATCGATCGTCGCGCTGCGCCGGTCGGCGCCGATGGTGATGCGCACCCGGATCATCGCGCCGTTGTCGAGCGGCTTTTCGAACGCGCCGTAGTTGAGCACCCCGATGACCCGGCGCACCGATTCCTCCGCGTTCGCCTGCACGTGGCCCATATAGGCCTGCACGACTTCGAGCCCGAACTCCTCCACCATGCGGCCGAGCTCCCGCACACCCTTCTCGTTCGCCGCGATCTGCGCACGCAGGTCGGCGACGTTCTGCGCGACATTGCGCACCGCATAGCGCCCGGAGGTGAGGAGCTTCACCGTCTCCTGCTCACGGAAGCGCCCCTCCTGCACGAGGAGGAAGTTGTCGATCAGCACACCCTCCTCTTCCACCACCTTCGAGCCCGGCGGCATCGAGCCCGGCGTGATGCCGCCGATGTCGGCATGGTGCCCGCGCGAGCCGACGTAGAAGAGGACGCGGCCCTCCCGAAACACCGGCGTGATCACCGTCACGTCGGGCAGGTGCGTGCCGCCGTTGTATGGCGCGTTCAGCACGTACACGTCGCCCGGCTTGATGCGTCCGGCGTTCTCGCGGATCACCGTCTTGATCGACTCGCTCATCGAGCCGAGATGCACCGGCATGTGCGGCGCGTTGGCGATGAGATTCCCGGTTCCGTCGAAGATCGCGCACGAGAAATCCAGGCGCTCCTTGATGTTCACCGAGTACGCGGTGTTCTGCAGCCGCAGGCCCATCTGCTCGGCGATCGACATGAAGAGGTTGTTGAATATTTCGAGCCTCACCGGATCCACCGCCGTGCCGATGGCCGCGGTCGTCTTGCGCGGCTGCGTGCGCTCGAGCACCAGGTGGTCGAGGTCGGTCACGGTGGCGCGCCACTCAGGCTCCACCACGGTCGTCGCGTTCGCCTCGGCGATGATCGCCGGCCCGTCGATCGCCTGCCCCGCGGCGAGCGCCTCGCGGCGGTAGAGCGGCGCTTCGTGCCAGGCGCCGGCGGTAAAGATTCGCACGCGCTGCGCTGCCGATGCGAACGCACGTGGCGCGGGCCGCTTCTCGGCGGCCGTTTCGCCCGGCGCGATCGCCTCCACCGACACGGCCTCGACGACGAGCGGGCGATCGGGCATGAGGAACGAGAACTGCTGGCGGTAGGCCGCCTCGAATTGCGCCACCATCTGCTCGCGGGCTGCGAGCGTCACGACCAGCGCCGTATCCGTGCCGTCGTACTTGAGGTGCGCTCGCCGCTCGACGCGGATGCGCTCGGGCGATACGCCCTGCAGCACGAGCTCGTCGCGCGCGGCGATGGCGAGCTCTTGCACGATGTCCTCGAGCGCGCGAGCGTCCTCGAGCCTCGCCTCCACCGCGCGCTCACGCATCACCGTCTGGTCGGCAAGGCCCATCCCATAGGCCGAGAGCACGCCCGCGTACGGATGGATGAAGACGCGCGTCATGCCGAGCGCGTCGGCCACGAGGCAGGCGTGCTGGCCGGCCGCGCCGCCGAAGCAGCACAGCGTGTAGCGCGTGACGTCGTGCCCGCGCTGCACGGAGATGTGCTTGATCGCGTTTGCCATGTTGCCGACGGCGATCTGCACATAGCCTTCGGCCACCGCCTCGGGGCTGCGCCCGTCGCCGATCGCGGCGGTCAGCTTCTCGAATTCGCGCGCCACCGCCGCGGCGTCGAGCGGCTGATCGCCGTCGGCGCCGAACACGTGCGGAAAAAAGGCGGGCTGGATCTTGCCGAGCATGAGGTTCGCGTCGGTCACGGTGAGCGGGCCGCCGCGCCGGTAGCACGCTGGACCCGGGTTGGCGCCCGCAGAGTCCGGACCCACTCGATAGCGCGCGCCATCGAAGTGCAGGATCGAACCGCCGCCGGCGGCGACGGTGTGAATCGACATCATTGGCGCGCGCATGCGCACGCCGGCGACGCGCGTCTCGAACTCCCGCTCGAAGCTGCCCGCGTAATGCGACACGTCGGTCGACGTGCCGCCCATGTCGAAGCCGATGATGCGCGCGAAGCCCGCGGCCTGCGCGGTGCGCGCGGCGCCGACGATGCCTCCGGCCGGCCCGGAGAGGATCGCGTCCTTGCCCTGGAAACGATGCGCGTCGGCGAGGCCGCCGTTCGACTGCATGAAGAAGAGGCGCACGCCGGCGAGCTCGTCGGCAACCTGGTCCACATAGCGGCGCAGGATCGGCGAGAGGTACGCATCCACCACGGTGGTATCGCCGCGGCCGACGAGCTTCATGAGGGGACTCACCCGATGCGAGACCGAAACCTGCTGGAAGCCGATCTCTTCGGCCAGCCCGGCGACACGGCGCTCATGATCGGTATAGCGATAGCCATGCATGAAGACGATCGCGATCGAGCGGTAGCCCTCGGCGTATGCACCCTCGAGGTCCGTGCGCGCCTGCGCGGCATCGAGCGGCAGCACCACCTCGCCGCGCGCGCCGACGCGCTCGTCGACCTCGACGACTTTCGCGTACAGCATCTCCGGCAGCACGATGTGGCGGTCGAAAAGGCGCGGGCGGTTCTGGTAGGCGATGCGCAGCGCGTCGCGAAAGCCGCGCGTGATGAAAAGCACGGTCGGCTCGCCCTTGCGCTCGAGGAGGGCATTGGTCGCGACCGTGGTGCCCATCTTCACCGCCTCGATACGCTCGCCCGGGATCGGCGCGCCGGCGCCGACACCGAGCAGCTCGCGGATGGCGGCGAGCGCGGCATCGCCATAGCGCTCCGGGTTCTCCGAGAGCAGCTTATGGGTGACGATCGTGCCGTCCGGCCGGCGCGCCACCACGTCGGTGAACGTGCCGCCGCGATCGATCCAGAACTGCCAGCGGTTCACGCCAGCCATTTCCGCACCTGCGACACCGCGCGCATCGTCAAGCCGATACGTGCCGGGTCGAGCGGCAGCGCCTGCGACGACAGTTGCGCGATGACGATTTCGTTTGCCCGGTCGACGAAGAGAAACTGGCCGTGGATGCCGTAGCCGAAAAGGAGCGGCGCGGTGCCGTCGAGCACGTACCACTGGCTGCGGTAGCGGATCGGCAGGCCGCGAAAACACGCGACGAGGCCATTGCCCGCGCGCCAGGCATTCGCGTCAGCGTTCGCCACGATGTCGTCGATCCAAGCCGACGCCTGCTCGATCATCCAGTGCCCGGCGCGCGCAAGATCGCGCGCCGAGGCGCACATGCCGCCGGCGCAGCGCGGCGCGCCGAGCCGATCGACCGTAATGTAGGCGCTCTGCTCGGCGCCGATCTTTTTCCACACATGCTCGCTCATCAGATCGGCGTAGCGCCGGCCGCTGGCGCGCTCGATGACCCAGCCGAGGAGATCCGTGTTGGGCGACGTGTAGTGGAAGCACCCGCCATGCGGGCCGTCGCGCTCCTTCAGCACCCGGTAGAACGCATGCAGGTCCGAGGCGGCATCGTCCGGCCCGGGCGGATTCCAGCCGGTCGCCTTGCGATACTCGACGATGGCGCCGGAAGCGGCGAGATAGTCCTCGTCGAACGCGACGCCAGCGCGCATGTCGAGGAGATGCCGGAGGGTCGCGCCCTTGTATGCCGTGTCGCGGAGCTCCGGCAGCACATCGGTCACCTGGCGCTCGGGATCGATGCCGAGGTCGCCGAACAGGAGGCCGAGCATGGACTTCGATACCGACATGAGGATGTGCGGCGCCTCCGGCCCCATTTCGTCCGGGTAGTGCTCGGCGACGAGGCGGCCGCGGTGCAAGACGACAAAGCCGTCGGTCTGGGTCTCGGCGAGGAACTGCTCGAGCGTGAGCGGCTCGCCCGCGTCCGGCTCGATGCGCACCTCGAGGCGGCGAGCGCCAAGCTCGAGCTCGCGCACGCGGCGCCGGTCGTGCGCGATGTCGGCGCTCGGAATGAGCTCGCGCACGTGATGGAAGGCCCAGCGGTTGTAAGGCGCCTGCCGCCAGTTCGCGAGCGTGGCACGTTGACCGAGCTGCGGCTTCATTAGAATCCAATCCTAACTTGGAACGGGTCGATGCCGTGGTGGTCGGCGCGGGCGTCGTCGGCCTCGCGATCGCGCGCGAGCTCGCGCTCGCCGGTCGCGAGGTGATCATCCTCGAGGCCGAGGATGCGATCGGCACGCACACGAGCTCGCGCAATTCGGAGGTGATCCATGCCGGTATTTATTACCCGAAGGGATCGCTGAAGGCGCGCGCCTGCGTCGAGGGAAAGCATCTCCTCTATGAATATTGTGCGTCGCACGGCGTTCCGCATCGCCGCTGCGGCAAGCTGATCGTCGCGACAGATGAAAAGCAGCTCGGCGAGCTCGGCGCGATCCGCAGCAAGGCGCACGCCAACGGCGTGACGGATGTGGAGTGGATCGCGAAGGACGAAGTTGCGCGCATGGAGCCCGAGCTCTTCTGCACCGGGGCGCTGCATTCGCCTTCTACCGGCATCATCGACAGCCACGCGCTGATGCTCGCCTACCTCGGCGACGCGCAAGGCGCCGGCGCGATGCTTGCGTTGAAAAGCGCGATCGAGCGCGCCATGGTGCGCGGCGATGGCTTCGAGCTCCGGGTCAGGGGAAGCGACCCCATCGCATGCGACTTGCTCGTCAATAGCGCGGGACTGCGCGCGCCGAGCGTAGCGAAGGCGATCGAAGGCTATCCACCCGAGCTCGCGCCGCGCGAACTGTACGCGAAGGGAAACTACTATTCGCTCAAGCGGCGTGCGCCGTTCTCGCGGCTCATCTACCCAGTGCCCGAGCCGGGCGGGCTCGGCGTGCACGTGACGCTCGACCTCGGCGGGCAGGCGCGCTTCGGCCCCGATGTGGAGTGGATCGAGCGCATCGACTACGGCGTCGATCCGCGCCGCGCCGAGCGCTTCTATGCCGCGATCCGGCGCTACTGGCCCGGGCTGCCCGACGATGCGCTCGCGCCCGGCTACGCCGGCATCCGGCCGAAAACCGCGGGCCCTGGCGAGCCGGCGCCCGACTTCGAGATCGAGGGACCGCGCAAGCACGGCGTGCCTGGGCTCGTGCAGCTCTACGGCATCGAGTCGCCCGGGCTCACGGCGAGCCTCGCGCTCGCGCGCCTTGTGCGAGAGGAACTGAGCTAACATCCGCCGCCAAGGAGGAACGACCATGCTGGGCACAAAAATGCTTGCCGGCGCAATCGCTCTGGGCTTCGGCGTCGCGGCGCACGCGCAGACCAAGTGGGACATGCCGACGCCTTATCCGGACGGCAATTTCCACACCAAGAACGTGCGGCAGTTCGCCGAGGACATCGCCAAGTCGACTGGCGGCAAGCTGCAGATCCAGGTGCACTCGAACGGCAGCCTGATCAAGCATCCCGAGATCAAGCGCGCGGTGCAGACCAGCCAAGTGCCGATCGGCGAGGTGCTGATCTCCGTGCTCTCGAACGAGTCGCCGCTCTTCGCCTTCGACTCGAACCCGTTCCTGGCGAACAGCTACCCGAAGGAGGAGAAGCTCTGGCAGGCGGCGAAGCCGCACATCGTGAAGCGCCTCGACGGCCAGGGCATCCAGCTTCTGTATTCCGTGCCGTGGCCGCCGCAGGGCCTCTACGCGAAGAAGGAGATCAATTCACTCGCGGATCTCAAGGGCACAAAGTTCCGCACCTATAGCCCGACCACTTCGCGCTTCGCTGAACTTGTCGGCGCAATCCCGACGACCATCCAGGTGCCGGACATTCCGCAGGCGTTCCGCACCGGACTCGTCGACGCGATGATTACCTCGGGTGCGACCGGCGTCGACAGCCAGGCGTGGGATTACCTGCAGTACTACTACGACACGCAGGCCTTCCTGCCGCAGAACATGGTGATCGTGAGTAAAGCCGCCTTCCGCAAGCTGGACAGTGCGACGCAGAAGGCGCTGCTCGAGGCGGCGAAGGCCGCCGAGCCGCGCGGCTGGAAGACGAGTGAATCGGAAAACGCCGGCTACGTGAAGACGATGGGCGAGCATGGCATCAAGATCATGAAGCCGAGCTCGAAGCTCTCGTCAGACTTCGCGGCGATCGGCCACCAGATGGCGGGCGAATGGGCGAAGAAAGCCGGCGCCGAAGGCGAGGCGATCCTCAAGGCCTACCAGGGCAAGTAAGCCTGAGCGCGATGCGCGCCGCGCTCGAGCTGCTCTACAAGACATCCGGCTTCGCGGCCGGATTTTTTTTGGTCGCGATCGGGGCGCTGACCGCCGTGCAGATCCTCGGCCGCCTGCTCGGCTTCGCGGCGTACTCGTTCGACGATTTCGCCGGCTTCTCGATGGCGGCGAGCTCGTTCCTCGGGCTCGCCTATACGCTGCGCGCGAACGAGCACATCCGCATGACGCTCGTGCTGCACCACACGCGGCCCGCCCTGCGACGCGCGCTGGAGATCGTGTGCCTCGCGATCGCTGCGCTACTTGTCGGTTTGTTCGCCTGGTTCACCTGCGACATGACGCTTACCTCCTTCGAGCTCGGCGACGTGTCGCAGGGCCTCGTGCCCGTGCCGCTGTGGATTCCGCAGTCGGGCATGGCGCTCGGCCTCGTCGTGCTGACCGTCGCCTTCGTGGACGACCTCGTCGCAACGCTGCGCGGCCAGCGGACGTCCTACGCGATCGCCGAGGCGCAGCACGGCGCCGACATGCCGACCTTCGAGCGCTGAGCGATGGAGTTCGCATGGATGGCCGTCGTGCTGGTCGTGGCACTCGCGCTGCTCCTCGTTGCGGGCGTCTGGATCGCCCTCACGCTGCTCGGTGTCGGGTGGATCGCCATGGTCGTGTTCACCAATTCGCCCGGCGGGCCGCTGATGGCAACGACGACGTGGGGCTCGAGCACGAGCTGGGCGCTCACGGCGCTGCCGCTTTTCATCTGGATGGGCGAGATCCTCTTCCGCACGCGCATCTCGGAGGACATGTTCCAAGGCCTCGCGCCCTGGATGGCGCCCCTGCCCGGGCGCCTCATGCACTGCAACGTGTTCGGCTGCGGCATCTTCGCTGCGATCTCGGGCTCCTCCGCCGCGACGGCGGCGACGATCGGGCGCATCACGATCCCGGAGCTTCTGAAGCGTGGCTATGACGAGCAGATGGCGATCGGATCGCTTGCCGGCGCCGGCACGCTCGGGCTTCTCATCCCGCCGTCGATCATCATGATCGTCTACGGCGTGGCGGCGGACGTGTCGATCGCGCGTCTCTTCGTCGCCGGCGTCATCCCAGGGATCCTGCTGATGCTCATGTTCGCGGGCTACATCGCGGGCTGGGCGATGCTGAATCCGCACAAGACGCCGGCGCGCGAGGCCGAGAGCACGTTACTGGAAAAAATCTACGCCGCGCGCCATCTCATTCCTGCGGTGCTGCTCATCGCCGCCGTCATCGGCTCCATCTATACAGGCATCGCGACGCCGACCGAAGCCGCCGCGATCGGGGTGGCGGGCGCGCTCGTGCTCGCCGCGATCGGCGGCTCGCTAAGCTGGACGAGCTTCACCGCGAGCGTCATGGGCGCGACACGCACCTCTTGCATGATCGCCTTCATTCTCGCCGGCGCCGCCTTCCTCACGGTCGCGATGGGATTCACCGGCGTGCCGCGCATCATGGCCGAATGGATCAGCACCCAGGGATTCAGCGCCGTACATCTCATCGTGGTGCTGACGGTGCTCTATATCATCCTCGGCTGCTTCATCGACGGCATCTCCATGGTGGTGCTCACCTCCTCGGTGATCCTGCCCTCGGTCAAGGCGGCGAACATCGATCTGCTCTGGTTCGGCATTTTCATCGTCCTGGTCGTCGAGATGGCGCAGATCACGCCGCCCGTGGGCTTCAACCTTTTCGTGCTGCAGGGGCTCACCGGCAAGAACATGTTCGCGGTGGCAAAGGCGGCCCTGCCCTTCTTCTTCCTGATGGTCGCCGCCGTGGCGCTGATCTGGTTCTTCCCGGCGCTCGTTACTTATCTGCCGAGCCGGATGTTCAACCTGCGCTAGAGGCTCAGCCGAGAATCATGTGCCGCACCAGGCGCCGTGTGCCTTGCGGGTTCGCCGCGAAGCGCGGCATGAGGTGCGGGTCGACCTTGCCGCGCAACGTGCCGCTCTGCACGGTCACCGCGGCCCGGTAATAGCGGCGTGCCGCGCCGAGCGCCGCGTCGTTTAGATCACCGTTCGGGTAGCAAAAGAGCGAAATCGGCCGGTCGAGGCGCTTCTCGAGCGCCATGCGGCTCTCACGCATCTCGGCGTCGGTCTCCTCGGCGCTGAGCGATGTGAGGATCGGGTGCGTCATGGTGTGCGAGCCGATCGCGACCACGCGCGGATCGAGGCGCGCGAGCTCCTCCCAGCCGGCGAGGTCGAACTGGGCGCGCTGCGCGAGTGTCGGCTTGAAGCGCGGCGTGGCGGCGCGGATCTCATCCTCGGCGCGGCGCCGCGCCGCGATCGGCAGCGTCTTCAGCCATTCGACGAACGCCTCGACCTCCGCGGGCGCATCGAGCTGCCGCGCGAGCTCGGCGAGCGCCTGAGGCTCGAGCGCGCGCAGGCGCTCGCGCGCCTCGTGGTTCCAAAGCCACTGGCCGCGCTCGATGAGCCCGGGACAGACGAAGAACGTGGCGGTGAGGCCGAGCTCGCGGAGAATCGGGTATGCCACCTCGACGTTGCTGCGCAGCCCGTCGTCGAAAGTGAGCGCGACGCGCGCACGGCCGTTGCTTTCCGCGCAGGCGAGCTCGTGCAGCGGCACGACGCGGAACGCGACGCGCACGAGTCGCAGCTGGCGCTCGAGCCCCGCTGCATCGCCGGGCGGCGTGCCGTGGTACATGAGGATGCGGTCATGCTGCAGGCCGAGCACGCTTCATTTTTTCACCGGGGCAGCACCTTAGAATGGCTGCGTGCCTAGTCCGGTATACCTAACCGAAGACATCCGGCGCATCGAGCGCGCGGCGCTCGACGTTTCGCCGCCGCTCATGGAGCGGGCCGGCGCGGCCGCGGCCCGGCTCGCGGCGCGGCTCGCGAGCGACAAGCAGAAGGACATCCTCGTGCTCGCCGGCCCGGGCAACAACGGCGGCGATGCTCGGATCGCCGCGGCACGTCTCAAGGACGAGTTTTACCGCGTGACGGTGGCAGGCCGCATGGACGAGATCCCGCAGGCGAAATGGGCGCTCGTCATTGACGGGCTCTTCGGTATCGGGCTTGGCCGTGACATCGGCGGCGACTACGCCGCGCTCATCGACTACGCGAACCGCCAGGACTGCCTGCGCCTCGCGCTCGACATCCCGAGCGGCCTGCATTCCGATACCGGCCGCGTCATGGGGCGCGCGCTGCGCGCCACGCACACGATCACCTTCATCGCGCTCAAGCCGGGCCTTCTCACGCTCGACGGACCCGACCACTGCGGCGAGATCACCGTCGCGGATCTCGGCCTGCCGCCGCAGCCGGCGCAGGCGTGGGTCGCCTCGCCCGAGCTCTTCAAGAGCGCGCTCAAGCGCCGGCCGCGCAATTTCCACAAGGGGATGGCCGGCTCGGTGGCGATCCTCGGCGGCGCCGCCGGCATGACCGGTGCGGCGCTGCTCGCCGGCCGCGCGGCGCTCAAGCTCGGCGCCGGGCGCGTGTACGTCGGCATGCTCGATCCGACGCTGCCGGTGGATGCGGCGGCGCCCGAGCTCATGCTGCGCCACGCCGACGATGCGCTCGGCATGGATCTCGACGCGCTCGTCGTCGGTCCGGGGCTCGGCGAAGGCGAGCGCGCCGAGACACTCCTCGCCGCGGCGCTCACGAGCGAGCTGCCCTGCGTGCTCGATGCGGATGCGCTCAACCTCATTTCGGAAAACGGCGAGCTGCGCCACGCCTGCGCGCGGCGCAGCGCCGAGACGCTGCTGACCCCGCATCCCGCCGAAGCGGGACGGCTGCTCGGCTCGAGCACGGCCGCCGTGCAGGCCGATCGCGTCAAAGCGGCGCGCATGCTCGCGGAGAACCTGAACGCGCAGGTCGTGCTGAAAGGCAACGGCAGCATCCTCGTCGCGCGCGACGGGCACTGGTTCATCAACCCGACCGGCAATGCCGGCATGGCGAGCGCCGGCATGGGCGACGTGCTCGCCGGCATGCTGGGCGCGCTGCTCGCGCAGCGCTACACGGGCGAAAGCGCGCTCGTGCTCGGCACCTACCTGCACGGCGCCGCCGGCGACGCGCTCGCCGGCGACAAAATCGGACCCGTCGGCATGACGGCGAGCGAGCTCACCGATGCCGCGCGGCGCCTCTGGAACGAATGGCTATGAAACTCATCACCGAGCTCGTCATCGCCAACCGAATCCTCGCCAACGAGGACGTCGTCGACGCCTACGGCCACGTGAGCGTGCGCAATCCCGAGGCGTCGGGGCGTTTCTTCCTCGCGCACTCCAAAAGCCCGGCGCTGATCGAGCCGGCCGACATCGTCGAGCACACGCTCGACGGCGAGGCCGTGCGCAAGGATCCGCGGCCGCTTTACCTGGAACGCTTCATCCACGCCGCCATCTACGAGGCAAGGCCGGAGGTCATGGCGGTCGTGCACGCGCACGCCGAGGACGTCCTGCCCTTCAGCATCACGGCCGCGCGGCTGCGCCCCGTGATCCATTCCGGCGCCTTCATCGGCGCCGAGGTGCCGGTCTGGGACATCGCCGAGCGCTTCGGCGATGGCACCAATCTGCTCGTCACCAACATGGACCAGGGTCGCGACCTGGCCCGCGCCCTCGCGCAGCACAACGTCGCGCTGATGCGCGGGCACGGCTTCGCAGCGGCCGCGCGCTCGCTCATCGACGTCGTGCGCATGTCGGTGTACTTGCCGCGCAACGCGCGGGTGCAGCAGAAGGCCGCGCAGCTCGGCGAGTTCAAGCCCTTGAGCATCGGTGAAATAAACGCGCGCGCCGCCGGTCCCGGCTATAAGCCCCAGTCGCCAGAGACGCAGCGCGCCTGGCAATACTGGGCAAACCGCGCCGGCTGCGCAGACTTGCTGAAGCAAACTTGACCCGCGGCGAAAATCAGGGACAGACCACGTTTTTCGTCTGCAATACACAACGCACACCACCGGCAGGGTCCGGCACGTCGCCCGCGTAACGCGGAATGAGATGCACGTGCACATGCATGCGCGACTGTCCCGCCGCTTGGCCAACGTTGACGCCGACGTTATAGCCATCCGGCGCGTGCTTCGCCTGCACTAAGCGCCGTGCTTGGTTCAGCAGCTCGAGGACGGCGAGCTGCTCGGCCGCCGTCATGTCGAAGAAGTCCGCAACGTGGCGACGTGGCACGACGATGATGTGCCCCTGGGCAAGTGAGTTGCTATCGAAGCGCGCGTACGCAACGCCATTCTCGGCGACCACGTGCGCTGGTACGCAAAGCTCGCATCCGTCGGAAAACATGGTCTGTCCCTGTTTTCCGGTTTGGCTAGAAGCGGATGCCGGCTTTTAGGCTGTAGGCGGTGCTCGGACCGGTGCGGTCGACCTCGGCGTTCAGGTTGAGGAGGAAAAACTTGAATCCGGCGCCGACGAAGACCTTGTTCAGGCCGAAGTCCTCGTTCGAGAGGTTGCTCACGTGCGGGTCGCTGTTCACCCACACGCGCCCCACGCCGATGTAGGGCGTGAACATCGCGAAGCCTTTGGAAGCGGAGATGTCGAGCCCCTTCGTGTGCAGGTCGAGCTCGTCCACGCCGTTGAGCTTCGTATAGCTCGCGCGCACGCCGACGGCGGGCTGCGTGACGCCGCCCTTGAGGATCGCGTAGCGTGCCTGGACGCCCCAGAAGGAGATATCGGTTCCGGGCACCTTGGAATAGAGCGCGCCGACGTCGAACCCGAGCGGCAGGCCCTTGTCGATGCGCAGCATCGGGATGGGCACGGTGGAGGGCACGCTGTCGGAGCTCGCGCGCTTCAGCACGTCGAGGTTGCGGATGCGCGCCATCGTGACGGCGAGGCCGGCGTCGAAGCCGGTCACGCCGAGCGGCTCGGTCGGCAATTGCGGGTGGTAGCTCAGCGCGCCGCCGAGGTCTTCGGACAGGAGGCGAAATTCGCTCTGCGCGAGATTCTGCAGCCGGTCGATGTTCTGCGCGGCGACCGGCGCGGCGAGCATGGCGAGGACGCAGGCAAGCCCGGTGATCGTGGTTCTCTTCATAGACGCTCCTGTAGGAATTGCAGAACGAGCACTTCGTCGCCGCGCAAGGCGGCGCTGCGCCCCTGCCGGCGGCGCCGCGTGGGCGTCGGCTCGGGAACCGTCTCGCCCATCATGTAGGCATGGATGAGCGCGGGGTGCACGTAGTATTTGCGGCACACCGCCGGCGTGTTGCCCAGACGCTCGGCCACCGCTTCGAGCGCCGCAGTCACATTGCGGGTGGCCTCGCGGCCACTCGCCGGCGAACGCCGCCGGCGCAGCTCGACCGCCGCGAGCATCGTGCCGCCCCAGGTGCGGAAGTCCTTCGCCGTGATGTCGCGGCCGGCGACCGTGCGCAGATAGTCGTTCACGTCGTCGGAGGACACGAGATGCCGCCGGCGCGAGCCATCGAGGTACTGGAAGAGCTCCTGGCCCGGAAGGTCGCGGCAGCGCTGCACGATGCGGGCGAGGCGCGGATCCGCGACGGCGATCGTGTGCTCGACGCCGCTCTTGCCGCGGAAGCTGAAGCGCAGCACCGAGCCGTCGATCGTGAGGTGACGCCGGCGCAGCGTGGTGAGACCGTAGGAACGGTTCGCGCGCACGTATTCATCGTTGCCCACGCGGATCAGCGTCTTGTCGAGGAGCCTGACTACGGTGGCGAGCACTTGCCGGCGGCCGAGATCGCGCGAGCGCAGGTCGCGCTCGATACGCTCACGTAAACGCGGCAGCACCTCGCTGAATTCCAGCATGCGCTGGAATTTCGAGCGATCGCGCGCCTCGCGGTAATCCGGGTGATAGCGGTATTGCTTGCGGCCGCGCGCATCGGAGCCCGTCGCCTGGATGTGGCCGTCCGGGTCGGGACAGATCCACACCTCGGTCCACGCCGGCGGAATCGCGAGCCGGTTGAGCCGCGTGCGCACCGCGTTATCCGTGATGCGCCCGCCGCCCGGCGCATAGTAGGCCCAGCCGGTGCCGGCGCGCTTGCGCCGGATGCCGCGGGCGCGCTCTGTCACGTAGCGCAGCCCGGCGCCCCGTGCGCTCGAGCGTGAGGCTGCAACGCGCTCGCTTAGTCGCCGCATGCGGGCGCCACGCTCACGGCTGCGTCGGCACGGCGGGCATGGCGCCGAGCTCGTTCACCCACGGCAGCGCCGAGCGGCACCAGAGCTGTATCCGTGGCCGCAGCTGTGCACGCTCATCAATGGTGCCGACGCGGAGATTCAAGACCTGGGGATCCCTCTCGGGGCTCGCATAGATGCGCGTGCCGCATGTCGCACAGAATGCCTGTGCGCGGCGGTTGCCGCTCTGCGCCGTCTTTACGTAGACGCGCAACTCGCCGGTGAGCCGGATGCGCTCGCGCGCTACGGGCACGAAGACGGAGAACGCCGAGCCAGTAAGGCGCTGGCAATCGGAGCAATGGCAGATGCCCACCTTCTCAGCATCGATGTGCGCCTCATAGCGCCGCCCCGTCAGTCGCATTGATAGAAAGCGTCGCGCTGCTCGCGGCTGATCGCCTCGAGATCCTGCGCATCGCGCGAGCGCCGCAGGCGCGGCTCGAGCTCGGCGAGGCGCTTCTCGAGTCGCGCGGTCGCCGGCTCGCGGCCCACCGTTGCGAAGCGCCGTCGTAGCGCGGCGGCGTCCTCGCCGCGCTGCTCGATCTCCGCGAGCATGATCTCGCGGCGCAGCTTGCGCCTCTCGCATTGCACGGGCTCGAGTTCCTTCGAGATGGCGATGAACTCCTCGGCCTCGGGGCTCACCGCCCGCGCGGGCGACATGATGAAGAGCGCGAGGAGCAGCAGGCGCCTCACGCCACTTTCATCTTCGCTTTCGGCTCGGGATACGGGTAGAGCATGTTGAGCGCCACCGACTGTCCGCTCGCCTGCACGATGCGCACGTGCTCGCGCCTGAGCTCACGCGCGTGCCGCACGCCGCAGGAGTGCGCGATCATGTCGATTTCCTTGTTCATGTTCATCGCGTAGTTTGCGACGCGCAGGTATTTCTCCTCCACCACGAGCGCGCGCTGCAGCCGCTTGTTGTGCGTCGTGACCCCCGTCGGGCAGGTGTTCTGGTGGCAGCGCAGCGCCTGAATGCAGCCGAGCGAGAACATGAAACCGCGCGCGGTGTTGATGAAGTCCGCGCCGACGCACAGCGCCCACGCCGCCTTGGCGGAGGTCACGAGCTTGCCCGAGGCCACCACGCGCACGCGCTGCCGCAAGCTGGTCTCGAGCAAGGCGTCGACCACGCGCGGCAGCGCCTCCTCGATCGAGAGGCCCATGTGGTCGGCGAGCGCCTGCGGCGCCGCGCCCGAGCCGCCCTCGCCGCCGTCGATGACGAGGAAGTCCGGCGCGAACTCGAGCCCGCGCCGATGGACGATCTCGGCCATCTCGTTCATGAAGCGCCAGCCGCCCACCGCGGTCTTCACGCCGATCGGCTTGCCGGTGAGATCGCGCATCCAGGCGATTTTTTCCAGCAGCTCGTTCATGTTGGAGATATCGCGATGCCGGTTCGGGCTGATCGAGTCGCGGCCTTCGGGGATGCCGCGGATGTGCGCGATCTCCGGCGTCACCTTGCGGCCCGGCAGCACGCCGCCCTTGCCCGGCTTCGCGCCCTGCGAAAGCTTGATCTCGAAGGCCTTTACCACCCGCGCCATCTCGAGCAGCCGATCCGTGGAGAGATTGCCTTGCGCATCGCGCGCCCCGTACTTCGCGGTGCCGATCTGCATGATGACGTCGCAGCCGCCCTCGAGGTGATACGGCGAGAGCCCGCCCTCGCCCGTATCGAGCCAGCAGCCCGCCACGGCCGCTCCCTTGGAGAGCGAGCGCACGGCGGGCGCCGAGATCGCGCCGAAGCTCATGCCGCTGATGTTGACGATCGAGCGCGCTTCGAACGGCTCGCGGCAATAGCCCTCGCCGAGGAGGAGCGTAGGCGTCGGCTGGCGCTCCTCTTCGAGGACGGGGAACGGATGGTTGACGAAGATGAGAGCGCCCGGCTGGTGCAGATCGTAGGTGGAGCCGAAGCCGATGACGCCGCCCTCGTTCTTCGCCAGGCGGTAGACCCAGCCGCGCGTCGCGCGGTTGAACGGCATCTCGTCGCGATCGCCGGCGAAGAAGTACTGGCGAAAGTATTCGCCGAGCTGCTCGAAGAAATAGCGCAGCCGGCCGATGACCGGATAGTTGCGAAGGACGCTGTGCTTCTTCTGCGTGATGTCGCGCACGAAGAGGAACACCAGCGCGCCGACGATCACGAGCGCGACGAGCGTTCCCAGCCCGTACGACAGGACGTCCTTCATCATTGCCCCCGACCTCCCTTCCCTAGGGCAATGATACTCCGCGCTCCAATTCTTCCTCGGTGGCGCCGCGCACGGTAAGTATTACAACCGAGAAGCGCAGCGCCATTCCGGCGAGCGGATGATTCGCGTCGAGCACCACGCTGCCGGCCGCAACCTCGGTCACCGTGTACATGCGGCTCTCCTCCTCGATCTGCATGCCGACGCTCACGCCCTCGCCGTAGCGCGCGAGCGGCTCGATGCGCAAGAGCTCCGGGTCGTATTCCCCGAACGCCTGCTCAGGCTCGAGCTGGACGCGGACCGATTCGCCCGCGCCCTTGCCTTCGAGCGCCTGCTCGAGCGCCGGCAGCATCTCGCCATAGCCGCCGTGCAGGTAGGTGAGCTCGGCCGGAGCGGAAACTTCCGTGTCCTGCGCATCGGCGAGCGCCATGCGCACGGCGACGACGGTGTCGCGCGCTACGACCGTAGGCGCTTGATGAGATCGAAGACTTCGGCGGCGTGCCCGCGCGGGTTCACGCCGTAGGTGACGTGGCGGATGACGCCTTTTTTGTCGACGATGAACGTCGAGCGCACCAGGCACTCGCGCCGCCCGGCACCCTCGATTTCCTTCTCCTGCAGGACCCCGTACTTGCGGCAGACCTCGCCGTCGGTATCCGAGAGCAGCGCGATCGTGACGCCGTTGCGGTCGCGAAAGTCGGCGTGGGTCAGGCAATCGTCGCGCGAGACGCCGAGCACCACGCAGTCGTGCTTGCCGAACTGGTCCTCATGATCGGAAAAGTCGGTCGTCACCAGGGTGCAGCCGGGCGTGCCGTCGCGCGGATAGAAGTAGAGCACGACGTGCTTCTTGCCCTTGAAGGCCGAGAGCGCGACGGTCTGCATGTCGGCGTCGGGCAGCTCGAACGCCGGCGCAGGTTGTCCGGGTTGCAACATCGCGAACGATTCTATTCCAAAATTTTTTTTCTTTTGCAACATCGGCGTGCGCGGCCGAGCGCCGAAAGCTGTCGTTCGCTCGCTACATATAATTGATCGGTGCAACTGCGTTTGCTCGGCGGCTTGACGGCGCGCGAATTCCTGCGCCGGCATTGGCAGAAGCGCCCGCTTTTCGTGCGCGACGCGCTCCCGCAGTACGCAAAGCTGCTGAATGCACGGCAATTGATCGCGCTCGCGGCGCGCGACGATGTGGAATCGCGCATCGTCGAGCGGCGCGGCGCGCGCAGGGAGACGCGGCACGGCCCTTTCGGCGCCGTGCGTCCCGGGCGACGCCGCTGGACGCTCCTCGTGAGCGGAGTGAACCTTTACGATGCGGGCGCCGACGCGCTGCTGCGGCGCTTCTCGTTCATACCCCAGGCGCGCCTCGACGACGTGATGGTCAGCTACGCCACCACGGGCGGCGGCGTCGGCCCGCATGTCGATTCCTACGATGTCTTCCTCGTGCAGGGCGCCGGGCGCCGGCGCTGGCGCCTCGGCGATGGCACGACGCTCCTCGCGCAGCCGGGCGACCTCCTTTACCTGCCGCCGGGCGTACGCCACGACGGCGTGGCGCTCGAGCCCTGCTTCACCTATTCGATCGGCTTTCGCGCGCCGGGCGCGGCGGAGCTCGGCGCGGCGTTCCTCGACTGGCTGCACGAGCGCGGCCTGCCGCAGGCGCGCTACCGCGACCCGCGCCTCGGGCCTGCGCGCGCGCCGGCGCGCATACCGCCCGAGATGGTGGCGTTCGCCACGCGCGCGCTCGCGCGCATGCGCTGGACCCGGCGCGATGTCGCCTCCTTCCTCGGCGAATACCTCACGATGCCGAAAGGGCACGTGGTCTTCCGCCCGGGAGCGCGCGCCGCGCGGCTGCGCGCAGGGACGGTGCGCCTCGATCCGAAGAGCCAGCTCCTCTACAGCGGCGAGCGCTTTTTCATCAACGGCGAGGCGATTACCGTCGCCCGGCGGGCGGCCGTGCCGCTGCGCGCGCTCGCCGATCGGCGCGCGGCGAGCGCAGCCGCACTTGCCCGAAACGGGCTGGCACGACTAATCTGCGAATGGCAGCGGCGTGGCTATCTGCGCGTGGAAGGGCACTGATGGATGAAGCAACCTATGAGCGGTTCGACAGCGCCGCGGGATTCCAGAGCGCGCTCGAGCGCCTGCTCGCGCAGCCAGGCCGGGAGCTGCGCATCTTCGATCCCGACGGCGCCGCGCTGCGCCTGAACGACTCCTCGCGCATCGAGAGCCTCGAGCGCTTCCTCGCCGCGAGCCGCACGCGGCGCGTGTACATGGTGCTGCACAACACCGACCATCTCACGCGCCAGTGCCCGCGGATGCTCGGGCTCCTCGCGCGCTACGCGCATGCCGTACAGATCAACCGCACGCACGAGCACATCCGCGAGGTGCAGGATGCGTTCCTCGTGCTCGACTCGCAGCACTACCTGCGCCGACCGGTGGCGAACTTCTACCGCGGCGCGATCGGGTTGGGCGACGAAGCGGAAGCGCTCGCCATGCGCCAGCGCTTCATGGAGATCTGGGAGGCGTCCTTCCCCGGCGTCTCCAGCACGACCGTCGGCTTGTAGCCAACCAAAACCAGGGACAGACCACGATTGCACCGCAGGGCACGCGGTGCACTTGCCTCCATCGGCGGAAAAACGTGGTCTGTCCCTGATTTGCGCTTTTGCGGTTCAGGCTTCGCGCCAGTCGAAGCCATCTTCCTGCGTCGCGAGCCCGATCCATGCGGGCTCGCAGCCCATCGCCGCGGCGAGCGCATCGCGCGCGATCTCGGGCTTGTTGTTCTGCTGCGAGAGGTGCGCGCCGATGATGTGCTTCAGGCGTGAGCGATCGAGCGATCCGAGGAGCCGCGCCGACTCGCGGTTGTCGAGATGGCCGAAGGGCCCGCAGATGCGCTCCTTCAGCCAGCGCGGATAGCCGCCGTTCCAGAGCATGTCGCGGTCGTAGTTGCACTCGAGCACGAGCGCATCGAGCCTCGAGAGCACCTGCTCGACATGCCGCGTGCTGACGCCGATGTCGGTGAGCACGCCGAGCTTCGCCGCGCCGTCGGAGACGACGAACTGCACGGGCTCGGCCGCGTCGTGCGGCACGGTGAAGGGCAGCACTTCCATCGCGCCGAGGGCGAAGCGCTGCTCGCCGCGCACGAGCTGCGTGCGGATGCCGTCGTGCAGCTTTCCTTCGGCACGCAGCGCGCGCAGCGTGCCCTGCGTGAGCACGACGAGCACGTTGTGGGCGGCGGCGAAGTCGAACACGCAGCCGGCGTGATCGCCATGCTCGTGGGTGACGAGGATCGCGTCGATGTCGGCCGGCTCGAGCGCAAGGCGCGCGAGCCGTCGCTCGGTGTCGCGCAGGTTGAGCCCGCAATCGATCAGTACCGTGGTGAGATCCGCCTGCGCCACCAGGCAGTTGCCGCGGCTGCCGCTGGCGAGCGAGGCGAAGCGCAGCAACGCTACTTCAGCTGCTCGTGCAGCAGCGCGAGGATGCGCTGCGCGGTGCGCGAGTTGTCGCTCGCGCCATCTTTGTTGAGCACGTTCACCTGGCTCGCGCTCCCGGCCTGCGTGATCTGCACGCGGTACTGCTCGGCCTTCACCTTCGAGTCGCTCGAGAACCAGCGCGAGAGCACCCCGCGCGTGTCCTTGCCGCTCTCCGGGTCGGCGTAGCGCACGAAGTAGATGCCCTTCTGCCGGTCGCGGTCCTCGACCGTGAAGCCGACGCGGTCGAGCGCAAGACCGACGCGCCGCCAGACGCGGTCGAAAGGCTCGAAGACCTGCAGCGCCTCCGTGCCGTCCAATCCCTTGCGGATCTCGGCGCGCTGCTGTGCCGTCGGCTCGCTCGCCGCGCCCGGGGTGGCCGCGGCGGCCTGCTGCGTCTTTTCGTCCTGCGCGCCAAGACGCAGCATCAGCCGCCGCAGGTACTCCGCCTCGAGCTCCGGATCGGACGGGCGCGGCTGCCAGGCGGTCGCGCCCGGCGTGCTGCCCGTCGGCTCCTTCGTCGTATAGAGCTCCTCCATGCCGCGGTGACTGATGTAGATCTCCGTGCCTTTGCCGTCGGCGCTGCGGTCGAGCCGCGTGCGGAACTTGTCGCGCTCGCCGGTCGAGTAAACGGTACCCAACGCGCGGCTCAACAACCCGCGCACGCCGCCCTCGGGCACTTTTTCGCGGTGCTCGGCCCAATCGGTCTCCATGACGCCGATGTCGGGCTCCTCGAGCTTGATGAGGAAGCCGTTCTCCTGCCAGAAAGCACGCACGAGCGGCCAGAGCCGCTCCGGCGGCTCGTCGACCGCGAGCCAGCGCTGCGAGCCGGCGCGCTGGATGCGCATGTGCTCGGGCTGCGGCAGCACCGCGGCCGTGGTAGAGGCGCCCGCCGGCCGCGCCTCGCGGCGCTCGGCCTGGTATCCGGAAAGCGTGGCGCTCGAGGGCGCTGCGTCGGGCACCGCGTAACGGTTGTCGCGCGCGGGCGTGGTGAGGTCGGGCGGCACCTCGAGCGGCGGCAGCGTGCCCGCCGACTTATAGTCCGTCTTGCCCTTGCCTTCGAGCCAGTCGTTCATGCCCGCGCAGCTACCGAGCAGGAGCACGCTCGCGAGAACCGCAAACCGCTTGAGCATCAGGCGCGGCCTTGTTTCTGGCGGGGCATCAACCGCGTCCTTCCACGACCCGGAGCCCGGGCAGCGCGATGCCCGCGTGATGCAGCGCTTCGCGCACCGTCTCGTGGAATCTGTCGGCGAGGGGCGAAAGCGGCAGGCGCAGCCCGTACTCGATCATGCCCATCTCGGCGAGCGCCCATTTCACCGGGATCGGGTTCGCTTCGACGAAAAGGCGCTGGTGCAGCGGCAGGAGCTTCAGGTTGAGATCGCGCGCCTTCTTGACATCGCCGACGAGCGCGGCGGCGCACATCTGGTGCATGAGCTTCGGCGCAACGTTGGCGGTCACCGAGATGACGCCGTGCCCCCCGAGAAGGGTGAGCGCGAGGGCGGTAGCGTCTTCGCCGCTGTAGATCGCGAAGTTGCGCGGCGCGCGCCGGATGAGATCCGTGCCACGCTCGATGTTGGCGGTCGCGTCCTTGATGCCGATGATGCCCGGCACCTGAGCGAGGCGCAGCACCGTGTCGTTCTGCAGGTCCGCCACCGTGCGACCCGGCACGTTGTACAGGATCATCGGCAAGTCGACCGTCTCGGCGATCTTGCGGAAATGGCGGTAGAGGCCTTCCTGCGGCGGCTTGTTGTAGTACGGCACGACGGAAAGGCACGCCGTGGCGCCGGCCTTCTTCGCCGACGCCGTGAGCTCGATCGCCTCGGCGGTCGAATTGCCGCCGGTGCCGGCGATGATCGGGATGCGGCCGCGTGAATGGTCGACCGCGATGCGGATCAGCTCCTTGTGCTCGTCGACATTGACCGTCGGCGACTCGCCCGTGGTGCCGACCACGACGATGCCGTCGGTGCCCTCCGCCACGTGCCAGTCGATGAGTGCCCTGAAGCGCGCAGGATCGAGGCTGCCGTCCTCGCGCATCGGCGTGATGATTGCGACCAGGCTACCGGTGATCATGCGGCCCTCGTGGGTATCAGGGCGCGATTCTAGCGCTTCCGATATGACCCCGGCGTGCGCAGAGGCGCTGGATCATCGCCGGTTTCGGCCGCTCGACATATCCCTGCTCGAAGGCGATCGGCGTGAGCGTGCTGAAGGCGCGCAGGAGCTCGCCTGCCTGCAGGAGAAATGCCGGATTGGAGGGCCTGCCGTACTTCTCGTTGCCGGCCATGAACGTTTCGTACATGAGCAGGCCGTCTTCAGCGAGCGCCCCCTCGAGCTGCGCCAAGAGCGGCCGGTGCAGATAGTTGGTGACGACGATCGCGGCGAAACGCCGCTCGCCGAATGGCCAGGGCGCCCCGGACTCGAGATCCGCCTGCACGAAACGCACGCCCGCAATCTGCTGCGGCTCGCGATCCACGGCGATGACTTCGAGCCCGCGCTCGGCGAAAAGGCGTGCATGGCGGCCCGCTCCGCAGGCGATGTCGAGCACCGGGCCGGCCGTAACGAGCTCGGCCCAACGGCGCACCCAGGCCGACGGCGTTTCGATCGAGTCGTGCATGAGCGCCGATACTAGCGGCGCGCGGAGTGCTCCGGCGTCGAGTCGTTCGCCGCGGCCTTGGGCGACTGCGCGAGCTGGCGCAGCGCGTTCGCCGTCTCGGCGACGCGCACGAGCACGTGATCGACGCCAAGCTTCGCCAGGCGATTACGCGTCGTGGCGACGCTCTCTTCGCCCGCCCACAGGCCCACCGCGATCTTCACGTCGGGCAGCTCGCGGCGCAGGCGTCGCGCCAGATAACCGGCGTAGTGCGCCGCCTTGGGTGGCACGGCGGAGATGAGCACCGTGCGGCAGCGGCGTTCGGCAGCGTTGCGCGCGACCTCCGCGGCGAGCGCCGGTGCGCGGACCACCCAGGCCTGCGAGGACGCGAAGAGCTTCGCCACCGCCAAGGCGGCGATGTAGTCGGCGTCGTCGTGCGCGGCGACGATGCACAGGGGCCCGGGCGCATTCGCGCCCGGCGGCGGCTCGAGCGACTCGACGATGCGCTGAATATGCTCGTACACGAAGCGCTCGCGCGCCGGCTCGAGCGTGCCTTTGCGGCGGTCGACTTCGGCGAGCGTGAGCGCCGGAATGATGATCTCGTCGAAGGTCCGCGCGGTGCCGTGCACGCTCGCACGCTGCTCGATCATCCTCGCCGCATCCTCGTGGTCGAGCGCGAGCAGCCGCTGGTAGAAGCGCTCTGTGGGGCTGAGCACGGCGTCCGTACCGAGCAGCATGTTGAAATAACCGAACTCCGGGATGTGCCGGCCGATCACCGCGACGCACACGGTGAGCGGCGTGGCGAGCAGCAGGCCGATCGGTCCCCAGAGCCAGGTCCAGAAGAGCACCGCGGCGATGATGGCGATGGGCGAGAGGCCGGCGCTCTTGCCGTAGAGCCACGGCTCGACGACGTAGGCGAGCACGAGCTCGAGCACGACGAACACGCCGGCAGTCCACAGCACCGGCGCCCACCCGTTCGAGATGGCGAACGAAAGGGCGATCGGCATCGCTGCCGCGATCCAGACGCCCACATACGGCACGAAGCGCAGCACCATGCCGAGCAGGCCGAACAGCAGCGCGTTCGGAATACCGATCACGTAGAGCGCGATGCCGAAAGGGACGCCGAACATCGCGTTGACGATCAACTGCGTGCCGAGATAGCGGCTCACGCGGTAGGACGCCTCGCCCATTGCCCGGGTGGTGGCGCTGATGCGCGAGGTGCCCAGGAGCGCGATCAGCCGCTCGCGCATCGCCTCGCGGTTGAGCAGGAAGAGCACGGTGAAGACGATCACGGCGAGCGTCATCGCCGCGGGCTTCGCCACCGGCGCGAGGAACTGCCCGAGCGCCTCGAAGGCGCTCGCGGGCGTCTCCTTCACCGGCATCGGCGGCCGCTCGGGCGCGGCCTGCTTCTCGATGTCCTTGATCGCCTCGGCGGCCTTGCCGATAGTGCTGCGGCGGTCGGGGTGCCGCAGCGCATGGATCTTGTTGACGATGTTCTGCTGGTACTCGGGCAGCTTGGCCGCGAGCGACACGGCCTGCGTCGCGGCGATCGCGCCCACGCCGAGAATGATGCCGAAGCCGAGGAGGCTGACGATGATGGTCGCGGGAATGCGGCCGAGCTTCGCGCGCTCGAGGCGCCGCACTGCCGGCGCGAGCAGGAAGGCGAGCAGGACCGCGAGCGCGAGTGGGATCAGCACGTCGGCTGCGAGGTACAGCACCGCGGTGGCTATGATCAGGCCGATCATCGATGAGCGTCGCGGCCGCGCGCCGCCCAACGAGTGCGCGGACATCGACCGCCCCTAGACGAGCTCGAAGAGCAGCAGCGAGCGCGCGGTCACTTCATAGACGTGGCCGATGTCGAAGCGGCTGCCCTCGGGCAGGTCGGGCATGTTCGTATCGGCCACGAGCTCCCAGCATTCGCCCTCGGGAGCCGCCGGCAGCTTGAACTTCACCACGTCCTGCCAGCTATTGAAGATGATGAGCAGCGTCGCCTCCTGACCGCGCTGGCGGATGCCGCTCTGCTGCGCGCGGCCGTCGAGCAGCATGCCGAAGCAGCGCGTGTTCGTATCGTCCCACTCCTGCGCGCTCATCTCGCTGCCCCCGGCGCTCATCCAGGCGACGTCCTTGACGCCGAGCTCCTCGTTGAAGACGCCGGAGAGGAAGCGCTTCTGGCGCAGGATCGGGTACTTCTGGCGCAGGCCCGTGAGCTTCTTTACGAAGCGGATCATGCGCTCGTCCGGCTCGTCGAGATTCCAGTCGACCCAGGATATCTCGTTGTCCTGGCAGTAGGCGTTGTTGTTGCCTTTTTGCGTGCGCGCGAACTCGTCGCCGGCGAGCATCATCGGCGTGCCCTGCGAGAGCAGCAGCGTCGCGAGCATGTTCTTCATCTGGCGCTTGCGCAGGCCCTTGACCGCCGGATCGTCGGTCGGTCCTTCGGCGCCGTGGTTCCACGAGCGGTTGTTCGACGTGCCGTCCTGGTTCCCCTCGCCGTTCGCCTCGTTGTGCTTCTCGTTGTACGAGACGAGGTCGTTCAGCGTGAAGCCATCGTGCGCGGTGATGAAATTGACGCTCGCCCAGGGCTGCCGGCCGCGATGGCCGAAGCAATCCGGCGACGCGCAAAGCCGCGGCGCGAGCGCCTTCGGGCTCGCCTGCGCGCGCCAGAAGTCGCGCACCGTGTCGCGGAATTTGTCGTTCCACTCCGCCCAGCCCGGCGGGAAGCCGCCGACCTGGTAGCCGCCCGGGCCGCAGTCCCAGGGCTCGGCGATCAGCTTCACGCCCTGCAGTCGCGGATCCTGCATCACGGCCTTCATGAAGCCGTTGTGCGTGTCGAAGCCGCCCGGCTCGCGCGCGAGGATGGTGCCGAGGTCGAAGCGGAAGCCATCGACGTGCATCTCCTCCGCCCAGTAGCGCAGGCTGTCCGCGACCATTTGTATGACGCGCGGATGCGAGAGGTTGAGCGTGTTGCCCGTCCCTGTGTCGTTGATGTAGTAGCGCTTCTTCTCCGGCATCAGGCGGTAATACGAGCAGTTGTCGATACCCTTGAACGAGAGCGTCGGCCCGCGCTCATTGCCTTCCGCGGTGTGGTTGTAGACGACGTCGATCACGACCTCGAGCCCGGCATCGTGGAAGCGCGCCACCATCTCCTTGAACTCCTGCAGGCACTTGGCCGGGTCGGAGGCGTAGCGCGGGTCGGGCGCGAAAAAACCGATCGAGTTGTAGCCCCAGTAGTTGGTGAGCTTCTTCTGCAGCAGGAAGTCGTCGTTCACGAACGTGTGCACGGGCAAGAGCTCGACGGTCGTGACGCCCAGCGCCTTGATGTAGGCAATGACGTCCTTGTGCGCCATGCCGACGAAGCTGCCGCGCTGCTTCTCCGGCACCTTCGGGTGGAGCTTGGTATAGCCGCGCACATGCGTCTCGTAGACGATGGTGCGGTCCCACGGCACCGGTCGCCAGACTTTCTCGCGCTTCCAGTCGAAATTCGGATCCACGACCACCGACTTCGGCATGAACGGCGCGCTGTCGCGCTCGTCGAAAGTCGTGTCGTCCTGCGTTTCCATCTTGTACCCGAAGACCGCCGGGTCCCATTTCAGCTCGCCGATCGTCGCGCGCGCGTAGGGATCGAGCAGCAGCTTGTTCGGATTGAAGCGGTGGCCCTCGTCGGGCTGGTAGGGCCCGTGCACGCGAAAGCCGTAGAAGGTGCCCGGGCCGATCTCCGGCACCCAGCCGTGCCAGATCTCGTCGCGATACTCGGGGAGCTCGATGCGCGCGGTCTCCTTCTCGCCCGCCTTGTCGAAGAGGCAGACCTCGACTTTGGTGGCGTGCGCGGAGAAGAGCGCGAAGTTGACTCCCTTGCCGTCCCAGGTGGCGCCCTTCGGATAGGGCAAGCCTTCCTTTACCGCCGCGAGCTTCAGTTGGGGCGCGTTCATGTCGTGCAGACAATGACCCGCAAGCGCCGTGCCGCAAATGCGCCGGTCGGACTAGGACACTGTCAATGGAGCTTTTCTACCTGAGGCAGGTTACAGGCGCTGATGGCCTTGCGCAGCGCTTCGATCGCCTCCGGGCGCGGGAAGCTGCGCCGCCACGCGAGGCCGACGCGGCGCGAAGGCACCGGGCGGGCAAAGGGCAGGATGCGGATGAGATCGCCCGGCGCGGGGTTCGGATTCACCGAGGTCGCGGGCAGAACGGTGACGCCGACGCCGCTCGCCACCATCTGGCGGATGGTCTCGAGCGAGCCGCCTTCGATCGCGCGCGTGCGCGCCGTATGGCAGAACTCGAGCACCTGGTCGCGGAAGCAGTGGCCCTCGCCCAAGAGGAGCAGGCTCTCCCTCGTGAGCTCCTCGGAGGTGATGCGCTTGCGCGCCTCCCAGGGGTGGCCTTTCGGCACCGCGACGAAGAACGGCTCGTCGTACACGGCGCGCGTCGCGATGCCCGGCTCGACGAAAGGCAGCGCGATGAGGATCACATCCACCTCTCCGCTTTTCAGCGACTCGGCGAGGCGATGCGTGAAGTTCTCCTGGATGTGAAGCTGCATCGCCGGGGCGCTGCGCCGCAGGATCGGGATGAGCTTCGGCAGCAAATAAGGCCCGATGGTGTAGATCGCGCCCAGGCGCAGGGCTCCGGCGAGCGGATCGCGGCCCGCGGCGGCGAGGTCCTTGATGCGCGCGGCCTCCTCGAGCACGCGCTGCGCCTGCTCGACGATCTTCTGACCGGCAGGGGTGACCGTCACCTCGCCGGGGCCGCGCTCGAAGAGCATGACGCCGAGCTCCTCCTCGAGCTTCTTCACGGCGACCGAGAGCGTCGGCTGAGACACGAAGCACGCCTCGGCGGCATGGCCGAAGTGGCGCTCGCGCGCCACCGCGACGATATAACGCAACTCCGTGAGGGTCATCGCGCGCGCAGCGCGAAGTAGAGCGGCACGCCCGCCGCCATCACGATCAGGCCGGCGAACACCGCCGCGCCGAAGCTCGGCCCGAAGTCCGGATTGCGGATGTAGTCGATGCTCGAATAAAGCATGTAGGCGCACATCACGCAGAAGGCGATCGGGATGTGCGGATAGAGCGGCGTGCGGAACGCCGGCCGCTCGGTGCCGCGCTCGCGGAAGAGAAAGAGCGTCGTGCCGGTGAGATAGAAGAACGTCCAGAACACGGGCGCCGTGTACGCGACCATGGCGCTGAAGCCGTCCGGCGTGAGGGAGCCGGCCCACACCAGCACGAGCGTGATCGCCCCCTGGAGAAGGAGCGCGTTGGCCGGCGTGCTGCCCGCTGCGCGCCAGGCGCCGAGCTGCCGGAAAAGCGCGAAGTCGCGTCCGAGCGCGTAGCTCGTGCGCGCGCCGGTGAAGATGGCGGCATTGATCGTCGTAAGCGCGGCGAGGCACACGATGATCGCCACCAGCACCGCGCCTTTCTCGCCGGCCACCGCGCGCACCACGTCGACCGCGACCGCCTTCGACGCCTTCAGGCCACCGAGGCCGAGCGCCGCGAGATAACCGATGTTGACCAGCAGATAGAGGACGGTCACGGTGACGATGCCGCCTATCAGCACCCGGATCATGTTGCGACGCGCCTCGCGCACTTCGCCCGCGAGATACGCGGCCTCGTTCCAGCCGCCGTAGGTGAGCAGCACGAAGATCATCGCCAGGCCGAAAGAGCCGCCGCCCGTCGCGGTCGGCGGCGCCGCCGCGGGCGCGGGCGAGACGAGGCCGCTGATGGCGATGAAGGCGAGCCCGGCGAAGAGCGCGATCTGCATCGCGCGCTGCAGGACCTTGGATTCGACGGTGCCGGCGACGTTGAGCGCGGTGAGCGCCACGACTGCGAGCGCCGCGTAGATCGACGAGCTCTTCTCGCCCAGGCGCCAGATCTCCGACGCATAGTCGCCGAAGACGAAAGACACCGCGGCGATGGCGCCCGTCTGGATGACCGTCATGCGCGCCCAGGCGAAGACGAACGCCACGCCCTTGCCCCAGCCGCGCGAGAGGAATGCATATTCGCCTCCCGTCTCGGGATAGCGCACCGCGAGCTCCGCGTAGACGAGCGCGCCGCAGAGCGACACCGCGCCGCCGAGCACCCAGGCGGCCAGGAATTCGAGCACGCTAGAGGTGTTCGCGGCGACGATCGAGGGCGCCTTGAAGATGCCCGCGCCGATCACCATGCCGCAGATCAGCACGATGCCGTCGAACACCGAGAGCAGCTCTAGCGGGCGCGTGTCGCGAGCCATGGATAGACCGTGCTGCTACGGCCGTCGGAAACGGTGACCTCGCCGTCGATACGATCGCCGCGCAATGTGCCGACGAAATAATGGTGCCAGGCGCGCGCGCCGACGAGGCCGGTCACGATGAGCTTGATCTCCTCGCCGCGCAGGCGCGTGTTGCGCACGAGAAGGCTCCTGCCGGCGGCGAGCGCCTTCACCTCGAGCATCTGGTAGCGCTGGCCGATGTCGAAGCGCCACAGGCCGCCGTGCTGAGCAATGTCGCTCGTCCAGCGGCCGCGGGCGTCCGCCGGCACTATCCAAAGTTCTACTTTCGAAAGCCCGCCGAGCCCCACCGGCTTTTCGGGCGTGCGCATCTCGAGCGTCTCGTCGGCCGGCCAGTCGCCGATGCTGCCGTCGTGCGAAACGATGCGCGTGCCCGGCTTGAGCGCGATCAGCCGTGGCAGCAGCTTGGCGTTGAACTCCGGAAGCAGGTACATCGTCACTACGCTCGCGGGCGCAAGATCCGTCTCGAAGATATCGCGCACCTCAAACCGCGCGCGATCGGCGACGCCCGCACGCTCGGCGTTGCCACCGGCGAGCTTGACGAGGCTCGGGTCGAGGTCGACGCCGAGGCCGCGCGCGCCGCGCTTCCCCGCCTCGATGACGATGCGGCCGTCGCCCGAGCCGAGATCGATCACGTAATCGCCAGTGCGCACCTCCGCCATGCGCAGCATGCGCTCGACGATCTCCATCGGCGTGTTGACGTAAGGCACCGTGCCGTCATCGCCGCTCCACACCTGCGCGTTGGCGTGCAGTGGCACGAGCGCCTGTAGCAACGCAAAACAAACCGACGCCAGCGCCCTCAAGCCGATTCGATCCTGGTGGTTAGAATGCGCCTGCCGCGCCCCGGTAGCTCAGTGGATAGAGCAGCCCCCTCCTAAGGGGCAGGTCGCACGTTCGATTCGTGTCCGGGGTGCCAGGCGCACCAAGTATAAAGACATTCAATGGCTTGCCGCGCCCGGGGGTTTGCGGCGGCGGGGCTCTGGCCTGTTGCCTTTGCGTCCGATGCAACGCGGGCGTACAGTCGCGCGCAGCGATGGCCTCGCGGGAGGCCCGCACAATAAGAAAGCAGAAAGAAGATGAAAGCCCTCGAGAGAACCGCCCTCATTTTCGCCCTCGGTCTCGCGGCCGGCGGCTGCTCGGTGATCGACACGAAGCCCGTGGCGCACGAAGACCTGAAGAACGCCCAAGGCCACGTCATCGGCTACAAGGACCTCATGCGCGACAGCCGCACCGGCGAAGAGCTCGCGCAGCTCACGCTTTTCGTGCCGCGCGTGAACGAGCGCGGCCAAGTGGTCGGCTACGAGGAGCGCGTGCGCGGCGGCAGCGTGCTGCACGACTTGAACGGCAAGAGGATCGGCGGCCGCTGGCTCGACGTGCGCAGCGGCAAGGGCCTGGTGATCGTGGTGCACGGCAAGGAAGCCGCGCCGACCACTGTGGCGCAGGCGCCCTCGATCGAAGAATTGATGCATCTCGCCCGCCTCGCGAACTAGCCGACGGCGCTTTTTTTTTGCTCGCGCAGGCGCGCCATCCAGCGCCGGTCGATCCAGTTCTTCCACCACCAGGCCCAGCGCCCCTCGGCGGTCCAGCCGCCGCGCGCGGCGATCGCGTAGCGCGCGCCGCACGTGAGCAGAAGCAGCGCGCGCGATTGCCGCTCGTAAGGCTCGAGCGGCGTTCCGGCGATGAGCTTGCGCAGGTTGCCCGCGAGCAACTCGCCCTGGCGCACGGCATGGACGCCGGATTTCGCCTCCCCGGTCGAGGCGCAATCGCCGAGCGCGAATACCTCGGGATGCGACACGCTGCGCAGCGTCTCGTCGACGCGCACGAAGCCGTGCTCGTCGACCGCGACGCCGCTCGTCGCGAGCCAGGGCAGCGCGGCGGGCCCGGTCGCCCAGAGCACGCGGTCGAACTGCTGGCGCGCGCGTCCGGCGATGACGACGGGTCCGGGCTCGACGGCATCGACGCGCATGCCGGGCCGGAAGTCGATGCGCCGGCGGCGCAGCGCCCGCTCGACGCGAAGCCCGAGCGCGCCGGCGAATGCCGGCTGCTCGGAATAGAGCGTGACTTCGCAGCCGCGATGGCGCAGCGCCATGGCGAGCTCCGCGCCGCCCGCGCCGGCGCCGGCAATGGCGATGTGCGAGCCGAAGAGCGATTCGACGAGGCGCTCGAACGGCTTGACGGCGAGCGCGTGCTCGCGCGCGCCCGGCACATCGTCCTGCGGAGTCGAGCCCGCATTGAGGCAGAGCACGTCGTACTCGAGCTCGCGCCCGTCCTCGAGCGTGACGCCGCGGACCGCGGCATCGAGCGAGCGCACGCGCGCCGGCACGAACTCCGCGTAGGCGCGCGCGGCGAGCGCGGCGACGTCGAATTCGGCTTCCTCTCGCCGGTAGTGCCCCGCGATCAGGCCGGGCAGCATCGCCGAATAGATTTGGCGCGGGTAGGGTGAAACGAGCATGAGCCGCGCGCCGTAGAGCGGCGACTGCGCAAGCGAGGCAAGCAGGACCGCATGCGCGTGGCCCGCGCCGACGAGCAGCACGCGTTTCACCGGTTAAGCCGCTTCGCTTCCTCGCGCTTGCGCAGCTCCTTGCGCTGCACCTTGCCGGTGGTCGTCATGGGCAGCGCGTCGATGAATTCGATCTCGCGCGGATACTCGTAGGGGGCGAGCCGGGCGCGCACGTGGCGCTGGATATCGTCGATGAGCGCGGCCGAGGCGCTCTCACCGGGCTGCAGAACGATGTACGCCTTGACGATGGCGCCGCGCGCCTCGTCGGGCTTGCCGATGACCGCCGCATTGGCGACCGCGCGGTGCTTGACGAGGCAGTTCTCGATCTCCGCCGGGCCGATGCGGTAGCCGGCGCTCTTGATGACGTCGTCCGAGCGCCCCTGGTACCAGAGGTAGCCGTCGGCGTCCGACTTCGCCTGGTCGCCGGTGCACGCCCACTCGCCAATGAATTTCTCGCGCGTCGCCTGCGGGTTCTTCCAGTACTCGAGGAAGAAAACCGGGTCGCGCTGCCCGTTGCATTCGCGATGGATGGCGACCTCGCCCAGCTCGCCCGGCGGCATCTCGTTGCCCTGCCCGTCGATCACCGCGACGCGATGGCCCGGGTAGGCCCGTCCGATCGACCCTGGCTTGACGGGCCATGCGCTCTGGCAGTTGCCGACCACGTAATTGATCTCGGTCTGACCGAACATCTCGTTGATGGTGACGCCGAGCTCCTCCTTCGCCCACTCGATGAGCGTCACGCCGACCGCTTCGCCGGCGCTCATGATGCTGCGCATATTGAGTGAATATTTGTCCCGCGGACGCGGCACGGCCTTCATCATCAGCTTGAGCGCCGTGGGAAAGAGAAACGAATTGCGGATGCCGTACTTCTCGAGCAGGTAATACGCCTTCTCGGCGTCGAAGCGGCCGCGGTAGCCGAGGATCGGGATGCCGAAATACCAGGAGGGCAGCAGCGCATCGAAGAGTCCGCCGGCCCAGGCCCAGTCGGCCGGCGACCAGAACATGTCGCCCTTGCGCGGGAAGAAATCGTGCGAGTGCACGAACCCGGAGATGTTGCCGATGATGAGCCGGTGCGCCTCGAGCGCACCCTTCGGCGCGCCGGTCGTGCCGCTCGTGTAGATGATCACCGCCGGGTCGTCGGCGGCCGTATCGGCTGCATTGAACCGGCTGCTCGCTCGGGCGAGCAACGCTTCCCACGCATGCACGCCGGCTTCGCGTGCGTCCGCGATGCCGACGACGTGGCGCAGCGACGGCAGCCGGTCCTTCACGGCCCACAGATTGGCGATGGTCGCCGGGTCGACGAGCGCGACGCTCGCCTCCGCGTGATGCATGCGGTATTCGAGCGCGTCCGGGCCGAAGAGATGCGAGAGCGGCAGCGCGATCGCGCCCATCTGGAAGATCGCCATGTAGGCGATCGCCGCTTCCGGGCGCTGCGGCAGGATGAGCGCGACGCGCTCGCCGCGCTTGACGCCGAGGGCGGCGAGCGCATTCGACAGCCGATTGGCCGCCTGCTGGATGTCCCAGAAGGAGAACGCGGCGCTCGCGCCCGACTCGTCTTCCCAGTAGAGCGCGAAGCGGCTGCGATCGGCGGCCCATTGGCCGCAGCAGGCGTGCGCGATATTGAAACGCTCGGGCACGTTCCAGCGGTAGGCCCGGTAGAGCTCGGCGTAGCGGTCCACCATGGTTTAATTCAGTTTACATGACGCTCCAGGCGTTGGTGTTCGACGCGTACGGCACGCTCTACGACGTGCACTCGGTGGTGCGGCGCTGCGAAACGTGCTTCCCGGGCAAGGGCATGCCACTCTCGCAGCTCTGGCGCGCGAAGCAGCTCGAATACACCTGGCAGCGAAGCCTCATGCAGCGCTATGTGCCCTTCTCGAGCGTCACGCGCGAAGCGCTCGTCTATAGCTGCGCCGCGCTTGGCCTCGACGCGCGCGAGCACGTCGAGGCCCTGATGGCCGAATACCTGCGCCTCGCGCCCTTTGCGGAAGTACCGCATGCGCTCGAGGGGCTGCACCTTAAGAAGGCCATCCTCTCCAACGGCTCGCCCGACATGCTCGACCCCCTGGTGCGCCACTCGCGACTGCGCTTCGACGCGGTGCTGAGCGTCGATGAGGTCAAGGTCTACAAGCCGGCGCCGCAGGTCTACGAGCTCGCCGTGCGGCGCCTCGGCGTGCCGAAGGAGGCGATCGGCTTCGTCTCCTCCAATTGCTGGGACGCGCTCGGCGCGAAGTCCTTCGGCTTCACGGTGTACTGGATCAATCGCAGCAACGCGCCGGTCGATGCGCTCGGCTTCATGCCCGACGCGCAGGTGAAGTCGCTCGCCGAACTGGCGGATGAAGTTTTGCGCTAACTGCGGCGCGCAGGTCGCGCGCCGCGTGCCTCCCGGCGACACGCTCGAACGCTGGGTATGCGACGCCTGCGGCGAGATCCACTACCAGAACCCGAAGCTCGTCGTCGGCACGGTGCCGGAGCACGCGGGCAAGCTGCTCCTTTGCCGCCGGGCGATCGAGCCGCGCTACGGCTACTGGACGCTGCCCGCCGGATTCATGGAGAACGACGAGACCACCGGGCAGGCGGCGCTGCGCGAGACGCTCGAGGAAGCAGGCGCCGAAGTCGAGCTGGACGCGCCCTTCTCGCTCATCTCGGTGCCGCGCGTGAACCAGGTGCATCTCTTCTACCGCGCGCGGCTGCGCGGCCTCGATTTCAAGCCCGGCGAGGAAACGCTCGAAGTAACGCTCGTCGAGGAGAGCGCGATCCCGTGGCAGGACATCGCCTTCCGCACCGTCGCCTATACGCTCAAGCGCTGGCTCGAAGACCGCGCGCGCGGCGCCTTTAGCTTCCATGCCGCGGACTTGGAATAACCTATAGCCTTGGAACGACGCGAGTTCGTCGCCTTCTGTGTGGCCGGGGCCGCGGCAGCGGCGACGCCGGCGTTCGGCGCCGAGGCCGAGCCGCGCCGCTATGCGCGCGCGCGCCTTGTCGATGCCAACGGCGCGCCGCTTCTCGCCAAAGCGGTGCCGGCGAACCGCAACCTGATCTTCCACTATCCGTACGCGGCGACGCCCTGCTTCCTCCTCAACCTCGGGCGCGCCGCTACCGCAGCCGAGCTGATGACCGCCGGGCACGCGCGCTACGAATGGCAAGGCGGGGTTGGCGCCGACCGCGCGATCGTCGCTTATTCCGCGATCTGCGCGCACAAGCTCACCTATCCGACGCACGAGATCAGCTTCATCAGCTATCGGCCGGAAAAGACGGTCGGCAACCGCTTCGGCGCGGTGATCCACTGCTGCTCCGAGCACAGCCAATACGATCCGGCGCAAGGCGCGCGCGTGGTGGCGGGCCCGGCGCCGCAGCCGCTCGCGGCGATCCTGCTCGAGCACGAGCCGGCCACGGACGAGCTCTTCGCCATCGGCACGCTCGGCGGCGAGCTCTTCAACGAATTCTTCGACAAGTATGCCTTCCGGCTGCAGATGGAGCTCGGCGCCGCTGCGCACGCCGCCGCGGGCGGCCAGTGCATCGTGCGGCCGCTCGAGGACTACTGCCGCCAGCAAGTGAAGTGTTAGCGTGGTTGGAAGCGACTGACCCTTTCCCGCCGGTCGAGCGGGCAATGCGAAATCCGAACGGCCTCCTCGCCGCCGGCGGCGATCTCTCTGTGCCACGGCTCCTGCAGGCCTATCGCCACGGCGTCTTCCCCTGGTACTCGGCGCCCGAGCCGATCCTCTGGTGGTCGCCCGATCCGCGCATGGTGCTGCATTGCGACGAGCTCAAAGTATCGCGCTCCCTTGCGAAGAGCGTGCGCAACAAGGGCTACGAGATCCGCATCGACACGGCGTTCGAGCGCGTGCTTGCCGGCTGCGCCGACCGCGAGGAAGGCACCTGGCTCGGCCGCCCGATGCGCGAGGCCTACTCGCGTCTGCACCGGGCGGGTTACGCGCACTCGTTCGAGACCTGGCGCGCGGGCGAGCTCGTCGGCGGGCTCTACGGCGTGGCGCTCGGCCGGATGTTCTTCGGCGAATCGATGTTCTCGCGCGCCACCGACGCCTCCAAGGTGGCGCTGGTGGCGCTGGTGCAGGAACTCCGGGCCCGCAACTTCCCTCTCATCGATTGCCAGATGCAGACGCCGCTCCTCGCTTCGCTCGGCGGCCGCGAAATCCCGCGGCGAACGTTTTTGCGGCTCCTCGCGCCCTTGGTAAACTACACCGAGCCTCCGGCTCTCTGGACCAATGTCGCGACTTAACGATCTGCCGCATGCCGTACTGCAGTTCTATGTGACGGCGCCTTATCCGTGCAGCTATCTGCCGGACCGCATGGCGCGCTCGCAGGTCGCGACCCCGAGCCATCTCATCAACACCGAGCTCTACGGCGATCTCGTCAAGGCCGGCTTCCGCCGCAGCGGCATCTTCACTTACCGCCCGCACTGCGATGCCTGCCGCGCCTGCGTGCCGGTGCGCATCCCGGTAAGCGAATTCAGCGCCAACCGCTCGCAGCGGCGCGCCTGGAAGAGTCACGGCGCGCTGACTTCGCACGCGCAGCCGCTCAAGTTCCGCCTCGAGCACTACGCGCTCTACCTGCGCTACCAGTCCAAGCGCCATTCCGGCGGCGGCATGGACAACGACAGCCGCGACCAGTATTCCCACTTTCTCCTGCAGAGCCGCGTCGACACGCGGCTCATCGAGTTCCGCGAGGCCGGCCAGCTCGTCATGGTGTCGATCGTCGACTTCCTGCCCGACGGCCTGTCGTCGGTCTATACGTTCTACGAGCCCGACCGGCGCGGCGCGAGCTTCGGCACGTACAACGTGCTCTGGCAGATCGACCAGTGCCGGCGGCTCGGGCTTCCGTACCTCTATCTCGGCTACTGGATCCGCGAGAGCCCGAAGATGGCCTACAAGTCCAAGTTCGAGCCGATCGAGGGCTTCGTCGGCGGCACCTGGCGGCGCCTCGGACGGCGCGAGGCGCCTTGAGCCTTTACGGGCTCGCCCGACCCTTTCTCTTTTCTCTCGACGAAGAAAACGCCCACCAGGTCGCGCTGCGCGCGGCCAGCGTCGCGGGGCTCTTCACGCCACCGGTGCCGCGCGCGCCGGTGCGCGCCATGGGGCTCGAGTTCGCGAACCCCATCGGCCTCGCCGCCGGACTCGACAAGAACGCCGAGCACATTGACGCGCTCGGCGCCTTGGGTTTTGGCTTTCTGGAAGTCGGCACCGTCACGCCGCGCCCGCAGCCCGGCAAC
>Ga0075426_10000192_pt1 | contig 40945 bp, 10 predicted proteins | sample SoiMethybrSBSTD5_FD_75304 | JGI IMG/M metagenome (GOLD analysis project Ga0075426, IMG submission 75304) | Bulk soil microbial communities from a Populus tree surrounding site in Tennessee, USA - Soil MetaG P. TD hybrid SBSTD5 | ecosystem: Environmental > Terrestrial > Soil > Tree plantation... | reverse complement strand
GGCCGCCGGCATCGCCGGCCTGATCAAGCTCGCTCTGGCCATCCGCCACCGGCAGATCCCGCCGAGCCTGCATTTCGCGACGCCCAATCCGGACATCCCCTTCGGGGAGCTGCGCCTCCGCGTCCAGACCGCACTGGGGCCCTGGCCGGCGCCTCCCGGCGAGCCGGCGCTGGGCGGGGTGAGCTCGTTCGGCTGGGGCGGCACGAACTGCCATCTCGTCCTGGAGGAGCTGCCGGAGAGCCGCGCCAGGATCGTGGCGTTGCCGGTGGAAGATCCCCTGCGGGCCGCCATCTCCTTCCGCTCCAGCGAGGAGTTGGAAGATCGTCTCGAGGCCTGGCGCAAGGGGCAGGCGCGGCCCGGGCTCGCGGTCGGCCGGGCGGACCGCCACGGGCTGGTCTTCGTCTTCTCCGGCATGGGCGCCATGTGGGCGGGCCTGGGGCGGGAGCTGCTGCGCAGCGAGCCGCTGGTGCGGGCGCGGCTGGAGCAATGCGACCGTCTGTTCCGGCCCTGGACCGGCTGGCCGCTGCTGGAGGAGCTCGTCGCAGGCGACCGCTGGCATCTGGCCGAGGTGTCGGTCCCGGCCATCTTCGCGCTGCAGGTGGCCCTGGCGGGCCTCTGGCGTGCGTGGGGGATCGAGCCGGATGCGGTGATCGGCCACAGTTGCGGCGAGATCGCCGCGGCCGTGGTGGCGGGCGGCCTGACCCTGGAGGAGGGGGTGCGGACGAGCGTCGCCTACAGTCGGGCCTTGGGAAAGATCGACGGAGAGGGAGCCATCGGCGTGCTGGAGCTGCCGCCGGAGGAGGCAGAGAAGTTGATCTCCACGCGGGGCGGCCCCGCGAATGGTCTGGAGATCGCCGGCCGGCTGAGCCCGGCCTCGGTGGCCGTGGCGGGGCCCGCGGTGCTGGTCGACGCCCTGGTGGTCGACGTTAAGGCAGCGGGCCGCTTTGCCGCCCGCGTGGCCGCGGCCGCGGCGGCGCATACGGCGGCCATCGAACCCCATCTCGCTGCGATGCGCGAGGAGCTGGCCGGCTTGCGGCCCCGCCGGCCGGTCGTGCCGCTGGTCTCGACCCTCACCGGCGGACCGCTCGACCAGCCCCTCGATGCCGCCTATTGGGCCGCCAACCTGCGCCGGCCGGTGCGCTTCGCCGCGGGCGTGGCACACCTGCTTGGCGATGGGCTCGACCTCTTTCTGGAGATCGACGCGCATCCCATTCTGATCACGCCGCTGGAGCAGGGATTCGCGGCGGCGCGGGTGGCAGCCCGGGCACTCCCTTCACTGCGCCGCCGCGAAGACCCGCGGTCGGTCCTCTTCGACTCCCTGGGCGCGCTGTGGGCCGCCGGCCGGCCGGTGCGCTGGGAAGCCCTGCGGCCCGATCCGGAGGCCGCGGGCACGGCCGAGCTCCTGCCGCTGTCCGCGCGCACACCCGAGGCCCTGCGCGATCTGGCGCGAGCCACGGCGGAGGTGCTCCGCGAGCCGCCCGCCGAGGAACAGGCCACGCACCGGGACGTGGCCCGGGCCGCGGCGGTCCAGCGGACGCATCATGAGCACCGGCTGTGCCTGGTCGGCCGCTCGCGGGCTGACTTCGCAGCGACGCTGGAGTCCTTCGCAGCCGGCCAGGTCGTGCCCGGCTGGGTCGCCGGACGGCGGGCGCGGGGCGACCAAGGCGGGCTGGTCTTCGTCTTTGCCGGGCAGGGGCCGCAATGGCCGAGCATGGGAAGGGAGCTGCTATCTCAGGAACGCGTCTTTCGGGAGACGTTCGAGCGCTGCGACGAGCTGCTCCAGCCACATCTCGGCGAGTCCCTACTGCGGGCTCTGGACCGCGAGAGCGCCCTCGACCACACCGCGGTTGCCCAACCGGCTCTTTTCGCCCTGGAGGTCTCCCTTGGCGCGCTCTGGCGCTCCCTCGGCGTCGTTCCCGACGCCGTGATCGGCCATAGCGTCGGAGAGATCGCGGCGGCCTGGGCCGCGGGGATCCTCCCGCTGGAGGAGGCGGCGCGGGTGGCGGCCTTGCGCGGCCGCGCCATGGAGCCGGCCCGCGGGAGCGGCGCCATGGCCGCCGTCGAGCTCTCCACGGAGGAGGTGGAGGCGGTCCTGCCCGGCAGCGCGGCCCTCTGGGTGGCCGCGGTCAACGGTCCATCCTCGGTGACCGTGGCCGGCGAGCCGGTGGCCCTGGATGACTTCGTCGCGCGTCTCCAGCAGCGCGGCGCCACGGCCCGCCGGCTGCGCGTCGAGTACGCCTTCCACAGCCCGCTGATGGAACCTTACGACCGGGCGCTGGAGGCGGCGCTCGCGGACCTCCGGCCGCGGACGGCATCCATCCCGATGATCTCGACCGTCACGGGAGCGCCGGTCGCCGGACCGGAGCTGGATGCGGCGTACTGGCGGCGCAACGTGCGCGAACCGGTCCGCTTCGCCGCCGCGGTGGGCGCGCTGGCGGGACACGCGGCGTTCCTGGAGGTCGGTCCGCATCCGGTGCTGTCCGCTGCGGTCGCGCAGATCCTCGATGGTCTTCCGGAGAGAGGGGGCCGAGAGGCGACGGTGCTCGCTTCCCTGCGCCGCGGGCGGGACGAGCGGGAGACGATCCGCGAAGCGCTCGCGGGACTGTACGTCCTTGGCCAGCCCATCGACTGGACCGGCGTGTTCCCCGACGGCGGACGGTTCGTGCGGCTTCCCACCTATCCCTTTCAGCGGCAGCGGTACTGGTTCGAAGCGCGGGAACGGCCGGCTCCCCAGATCCTCACACCCGCGGTCCTGCCGCCGCCGGCCGCGGTCGAGGACGGGGTCGAGGGACTGATGGCGGAGCAGCTCGACGCCTTCAATCGGATGGTGGCGCAGCAGCTCGATCTGCTCTCGCGCACCCGCGGCGACCATTTGTAAGAGCGAGGAGGCCCGCAACTCATGTCTTCCCAGCCTTCCGGTTCCCGCCCTGTGCAGATCGCCGCGACGCTCCAGGACATCGTCGGCCGGGTGTTGCGCATCGATCCCCGCGATCTGGACATCGAGGCTCCATTCCTCGAGCTGGGAGCGGACTCGCTCGCCCTGGTCGAGGCCCTGCGGGGAATCCAGGAGGCCTTCGGGGTGAAGCTGACCCTCCGGCAGCTCTTCGAGCAGTTGCCGACGATCGCGGCGCTGGCGGGACATCTGGAGCAGACGGTTGGGGAGCCTCACGCCCCGGAACCACCCCCTCCGGCCCCCTTTCCCATGGCCCCCCCTACTCCCATGTCCCCTCCAGCCAACCCTGCGCCGCCCGCCCAGGTCGCTCCACCGGCTCCGCTGCTCACCCCTCTCCAGGAGGTGAGGGCCTCCGCGGGCCTCGAAAAGGTCCTGGCGATGCAGATCCAGGCCTTCAACCAGCTCGTGGCACAGCAACTCCAGATGCTCGGAAGCGCCCCTCCCTCCCCGGCCCTGGAAGACAATGCCCCTGCTGCCCCTGCACCTGAGGCCCTCCGCCCCGTCCTTCCCACCCACCTCGGCAAGGTCCACCAGGCCCCCGAGCTCACCGGCCGCCAGCAGGCACATCTCGACTCGCTGGTCGAACGCTACTGTCGCAAGACCGCGAAGTCCAAGGAGCTGACCCAGCGCTACCGGCCATGGCTCGCCGACAGCCGCGCCACGGTCGGCTTCCGGCCGCAGGTCAAGGAGATGCTCTACCCGCTGGCGCGGGCGCGCTCCCGAGGCTCGCGTCTGTGGGACGTCGATGGCAACGAGTACGTGGACGTCACCATGGGCATGGGCGTCCACCTGTTCGGGCACGACCCCGATTTCCTGCGCGAGACCATCGCGGCGCAGGTGCGCGAAGGCTTCGAGCTGGGGCCGCGCTCCGCGCACTCGGGGGAGGTGGCGCAGCTCTTCTGCGAGCTCACCGGCATGGAGCGCGCCACCTTCACCAACTCCGGCACCGAAGCGGTGATGACTGCCATCCGCCTGGCCCGTGCCAGGACCGGCCGGACCCGGATCGCCATGTTCGTCGGCTCCTACCATGGCCACTCCGACGGCACGCTCGCCCAATCCTGCGAGGCCGAGGGCGAGATCCGCTCGTTCCCGGTCGCACCCGGCGTCCCTGTCAAGGTCGCCGAGGACGTCCTGGTCCTGGAATATGGCGCCGACCGCTCCCTGGACATCCTCCGCCGGCACGCCCGCGAGCTGGCGGCGGTGATCGTCGAGCCGATCCAGAGCCGCCGGCCGGACCTCCAGCCGCGGGAATTCCTCCACGAGCTCCGCCGGCTGACCGCCGAGCACGGCGTCGCCCTGGTTTTCGACGAGATGGTCTGCGGCTTCCGCCTCCATCTCGGCGGTGCCCAGGCGCATTTCGGCGTCCGGGCCGACCTGGCCACCTACGGCAAGATCGTGGGCGGCGGATTCCCCATCGGAGTGGTCGCCGGCTCCGCCGAGCACATGGACGGTATCGACGGCGGCTTTTGGCGGTACGGCGACGATTCCCGGCCCGAGCGCGACACGACCTTCTTCGGCGGCACCTTTTGCCAGCACCCGCTGGCGATGGCCGCGGCCCGCACCGTGCTGACCCATCTCAAGGAACGGGGACCCGCTCTCCAGGAGAACCTCAACGCGCGCACCAGCCGCTTCGCCGGCCGGCTCAACGCCTGGCTCGACGCGGAGCAGCTGCCGTTCCGGATCGTCAGCGCCCACTCGCTGTTCCGCCTGCAGGGGAGCGGCAACCTGGAGCTCCTCTACTACCACCTGGTGGAGAAGGGGATCTACGTCTGGGAATGGCGCAACTGCTTCCTCTCGGCCGCCCACAGCGACGAGGATCTGGACCTTATCGTCCGCGCCTTCCAGGAGAGCGCGGAGGAGCTGCGCCATGGCGGTTTCTTCCCCGCCCGGCCGGCGGCGCCGAGCGGAGGCGGCAGGGCGCAGGTAGGCTCCTGGGAGCGCAAGGGGATCAAGCCGGCGATCGCTCCCGCTCCGGAGCCGGCCGCGGCGCCGGCCCCGCTCCCGGTGGCCGCCGCGAAGACGGACGGCGAGGTCCTCTTCAGCCTCTACTTCTTCGGCAACTACACCGCCGAGTTCCGGGCTGGCAAGTACGATCTGATCCTCGACTGCGCGCGCTTCGCCGACCGCGCGGGGCTGACCGCGCTCTGGTTTCCCGAGCGCCACTTCCACCAGTTCGGCGGGCTCTCGCCCAACCCGTCGGTTCTCGCCGCCGCCCTCTCCCGCGAGACCGCGCGCATCGCGCTGCGCGCCGGCAGCGTCGTCCTGCCGCTCCACCACCCGGTGCGGGTCGCCGAAGAGTGGGCCCTGGTGGACAACCTCTCCGGCGGCCGCATCGGGCTCTCACTGGCCTCCGGCTGGCACCCCAACGACTTCGCCCTGGCGCCCGCCAGCTACGGCCGCCAACGCGAGCTCATGTTCGAGCGCGCCGAGATCATCCAGCGGCTTTGGCGGGGCGAGACCGCCCGCCTGGAGGACGGCGCCGGCAGCGAGGTCGACCTGCGCATCTCTCCTCTCCCCTCCCGGCGCGACCTGCCGGTGTGGATCACCATCGTCAACAACCCCGACACCTACCGCCTGGCCGGCGAGATGGGCGCCGGCGTCCTGACCAACCTGATGGGGCAGACGCCCGAGGCGATCGCCTCCAACCTGCGGATCTACCGCGAGGCGCTGGCCCGCGCCGGACATCCGCCATCCGCCGGTCACGTGGCCCTGCTCCTCCACACCTTCCTCGGCCCGGAGGCCGAGCAGGCCATCGCGACCGCGCGGCGCCCCTTCCACCGCTACCTCGAATCGTCCGTCGGTTTGGTCAAGAACGCGGTGGCGAGCGAAGGGCTGACGGTCGACTTCGACCGTCTGGGGCCGGACGACATGGAGTACATGCTGGAGCTGGCCTACCAGCGCTACGTGCGGACCGCTGCCCTCATCGGTTCTCCCGCGTCGGTGGCACCGATCGTCGAGCACCTGCGCGACCTCGGGGTGGACGAGATCGCCTGCTTGATCGATTTCGGGGTGGAGCCGGAGCTGGTGCGGCAGAGCCTACCCTGGATCGCTGCCCTCCAACAGCGCTTCCGCGCGCCGCGGCAGCGCCGCAGGTCGACGGCGGAGCCTGTCCGCGTGCCCCTCACAGAGGTGCAACGCGACCTGTGGACGGTCCTGCAACTCGGCCCGGAGGCTTCGTTGGCGTATCTGGAGACCGGCGTCCTGGAGCTGTGCGGACCGCTCGACGCCTCTCTCCTGCGACGGGCGCTGCAGCAGGTCGTGGATCGTCACGAAGCCCTGCGCTCGGTCCTGCTGCTCCCCGCTTCCGGGGAGGAGCCGTTCCAGGAGGTAAGGCCCGACCTGCTGCTCGACGTGCCGCTGATCGATCTGACCGGCCTGCCGGAGGCGCGGCGCGAGGAGGCGGTGCAGCAGTGGCTGGAGGCCGAGAGCCGCTGGAGCTTCGACCTGGCCCGCGACCCGCTGGTCCGAGCCACCCTCCTGGAGAGTGCGCCGCGGGTGCACCGGCTCGGCCTCTTCGCCCCTCACATCGTGGCGGACGGTCTCTCCCTCGCCATCCTGCTCCGCGAGGCGCTGGCGATCTACGAGGCGGGGCGCGCCGGCCGCCGCGCGGTGTTGCCGGAGCCGCTCCAGCTCCGCGAGCACGCCGCCTGGCTCGCCGCCGGCGGCGCGGAGGCCCCGGACGACGAGGCCTTCTGGCTGCAGGCGTTCTCCGGCGAGCTGCCCGTCTTCGCGCCCCCGACCGACCGGCCGCGGCCTCCGGTGCGCACCTTCCGCGGCGACCGCCGGCTCCGCATGCTGCCGCCGGAGCTCGACCGTCGGCTGCGCGAGGTGTCGCGCCAGCAGGGCGCCACCTTCTTCATCGGCCTGCTCGCCGCCTGGAGCGCGCTGCTGCACCGCTGGACCGGCCAGGATGACGTGATCATCGGCAGCCCCGCCGACCGCCGGCCGCTCGCCGGGGGAGACCACCTGGTCGGCCACTGCGTCGACCTCGTCCCCTACCGCAGCCGGCTCGGCGACCGCGAGCCCACGTTCGCCGAGCACCTGACCGCTCTGCGGCAATTCGTCCTGGCGGCGCACGAGCACGGCGGATATCCCATGGCCCGCCTGCTCCGCCGGCTCGCCCTGCTGCACGACGCCGCGCGGGCGCCGCTCATCAACGCGGCGCTCCGTCTCGATTCCGGCCCGGGGATCACCCGCGCCGCCGGTCTGGAGCTCGCCGAGCGGCCACCGGTCATCACCCACGCCAGGCGCGACGTCGCCCTGCATGTCCTGGAGGCCGGGGGGGAGGTCGCGATCCTCCTGGACTTCCTGCGCGATCTCTTCGACGCCTCGACCATGGATCGCCTCCTGGAGGACCTGGTCACCCTGATCGGCGGCGTGACCGCCGACGTATCCCGTCCCCTGCGGGACCTGCCGCTGCTCTGCGAGGCGGCGCGCCGCCAGGTCGCCGCGGAATGGAAGGTCGAAAGCTCGCCCCTGGTGGAGATCCGGCCGGTGGTGGCAGGATCGCGTCCGCCTCTCTTCTTCGTTCATCCGGCGAACGGCCGGTCGATCTGCTACCAGGCCCTCGGACGCCATCTGGCGCGGGACCTGCCGCTCTATGTCCTGCAGTCCCCGGGATGGACCTGCGGGCGCCTCTACACGGGGATGGAGGCGATCGCCTCCGCCTATCTGGAGGCCGTGCGCAGCCTCCAGCCCCGCGGGCCGTACCGGCTGGGCGGCTGGTGCGTCGGAGGCACCTTCGCCTACGAGCTGGCGCGGCGGCTGCGCGCGCTCGGAGAGGAGATCGAGCTCCTGGTGCTCGTGGACAGCCACGCGCCGGAGCCGGATCATCTCGCACCGCACGAGGAGGCGGCTCTCCTCGCCTCATTCTCCCGCGAGATCGCCGGAGCGGCGGGCAAGAGCCTCGACATGCCGCTCGACGAGCTGCGCCGCATCCCTGCGGGAGAGCGCCTCGACTGGGTGATGGACACCGCGCGCAAGCTGGAGATCCTGCCCGCGTCCTTCTCCCCCGAGCAGGCTCGCTGGCATTGGGACGTCTTCCGTGCCAATGTGCGCGCGGTCGAGGTCTACCGGCCGGAGCGCCAGCCGCTGCGCACCGTGCTCTTCCGCGCCACCTGCCAGATCCACGACGCGGAAGGGAAGCCCTCCCTGGGCTGGGCCCGCTGGATCACCGGCCGGCTGGAGGTCGTGGCCGTGGAAGGCGATCACTACGACGTGATCCGGGAGCCCGCCGTGGAGCTCGTGGCGCGCGGGATCTCGGACCGTCTGGCCCCTGCCCCGGCTGCCGCCGCGGCCCCCTGAGACCCTCGACCGGAAGGATCAGCCCTTCGGCGGCGCCGGCTCCTCGGGAGCGGGAGCGCCCGCGTCGGTGCCCTCGGTCGCGAGACGCATCCATTTCTGGAGCAGGTCGCGCCTTTCTTCCGAGAGCTGATCGCGGCGGGCGGAGAGCCGGCTGCGCCGCGCCGCCAGCAAGGCCTCCCGGGCTGGTTGCGCCACCGCTCCGGCGTCCCCGCCGGCCTCCGGTCCGCGCACGATCCGGCCGTCAGCCAGGAAACGGGCGCGCTCAACGGTGGCGAGGAGCCAGCCCCCCTCCGGGTCGGAAACCAGGCGCCCGTCGGGCCATTCCTGTAGCAGCGGGCCTCCGGGCGTGATCCCGGGACCGCTCAGGTAGAGCTCGCCCCAGACGCCGATCGGCAGGGGACGGAGACCGCCGTCGAGCACCCGGGCCTGCGGCGCGCCGGCCACCGCAGGCCATTCGACGGCGACCTGGTGCCGCTCCGCCTCGGTCAGCAGCGGCAGCGCAGAAAGGCGACGGTCGGGGTCGACCGGCATCTCCATCAGGAGCCTCCGGAGGTGCTCCAGAAGCCGCGCAGCGGTCGGCCGGTCGAACAGGTCGGTGCTGTACGACAGGGAGAAGGCGAGGCTCCCGTTCACCTCGGACGCGTTGAGGACCAGATCGAACTGGGTGAGACCCTCGCCGGCGACCGGCAGGATGGACAGGGTGAGATCGGGCAGCTCCGGGTTTTCCCGGCCCGCGTTCTGGAGCGAGAACATCACCTGGAAGAGCTCCTGGCGGCTCGTGTCGCGGGTCGTCTGCACGGCGGCCACGAGCTTCTCGAACGGCAGGTCCTGGTGGTCGAACGCGCCGAGGGTGCCTTCGCGCACCCGGCTCAGCAGCTCGTGCACGGAAGGGTCGCCGCCGCAGTCGGTGCAGAGGACCAGGGTATTGACGAAGAAGCCGATCAGGTCCTCGATCTCCACCCGGTTGCGGCCGGCGATGGGCGTTCCAACGCTGATCCGGGGCTGACCCGAGGAGCGGTGGAGGACCGCCTGCCAGGCCGCGAGCAGGGTGGTGAACAGGGTGCCTCCCTGGTGGCGGCCGAGGGCCAGGAGCGCCGCCGAGGGCTCCGGCGGGAGCAGGAATCCCAGGAGAGAGCCGCGGAAGCTCTGCCGCCGCGGGCGCGGCCGGTCGGTCGGCAGCTCGAGCACCGGCGGGGCCGTGCCGAGATGGCCCTTCCACCACCCGAGCTCGGCGGCGAGCAACTCGTCGCGCAGCCATTTCCGCTGCCAGTCCGCATAGTCGGCGTACTGGATCGGCAGCTCGGGAAGGGGCGAAGGGAGAGCGGAGGCGAAGGCCCGGTAGAGCTCTCCGACCTCGCGCGTTATGACCCGGAGCGACCAGGCGTCGCACACGGTGTGGTGCATATTCAGCAGGAGCCCATGCTCCGTCTCGGCCAGGCGCAACAGGGTGACCCGCAGCAGCGGGCCGCGCGCGAGGTCGAACGGCCGCCGGGCCTCGGCCCCGGTCAGGCGCAGCAGCTCGGCCAGTCGCAGAGCCTCCGGAAGCCCTTCGAGATCGACGACCGGCAGATACCAGGAGGGGAGGTCGGAGGCAGGAGCGAGGACCAGGACCGGACCGTCTTGCGTGCGGACGAAACGGGAGCGCAACACCTCGTGCCGGCGCTGGATCTCGACGAGCACCCGCTCCAGGGCGCCGCGGTCGAGCCGGCCGGAGAGGCGGACCGGGAGGAAGCTGTTGTAGGCGGCGCTCCCCGGCTGGAGCTGGTCGACGAGCCACAGCCGCTCCTGGGCGAAGGAGAGGAACAGCCGCCCGTCGCGCGGGACGCGCAGGAGCGGCGGAGGCTCCAGTCCCCGATCCTCCCGGCGGGCCTGCTCGGCCAGCCGGGCGAGCCCCGCCACGGTCGGCTGCTGGAAGAAGCTGCGCAGCGAGAGGTCGGCTCCCGCAGCCGCCCGGATACGGGAGAGCACCAGGCCGGCGAGCAGCGAATGTCCCCCCCGGTCGAAGAAGTTGTCGTGGATGCCGACCTGCTCGACCTGGAGGACCTCTTCCCAGATACCCGTCACGATCGCCTCCAGGGGTGTGCGCGGGGGCTCGTAGAGCGACTCCGCCGGGGCCTCGAGCCGGGCGAGCACTGCGCGATCGATCTTGCCATTCGGCGAGAGGGGCAGCGCCTCCAGCAGCGTGAACGTGGAAGGGACCATGTACGCCGGCAGGCGTTCGGCCAGCCAGGAGCGCAGCTCCGCGGCGGCTGGTTGCGCGCCTGCCTGCGGCACCAGCCACGCCGCGAGCCGCTCGTCTCCAGCTCCCCGGCACAGGGCGCCGACGACCGCCTCCCGGACCCCCGGATGCGCGGCGAGGACGGACTCGATCTCGGCGAGCTCGACGCGGAATCCCCGGACCTTCACCTGGCGGTCCGCGCGCCCGAGGAAGTCGAGGCTTCCCTCCGGGCGGTAGCGCACCAGATCTCCGGTGCGGTACAGCCGCTGTCCGGGACCGCCGAAGGGGTGCGGGACGAAGCGCTCGGCCGTCAGGTCGGGGCGTCCGTGATAACACCGCGCGAGGCCCGCGCCGCCGGTGAGGAGCTCCCCCGCCACTGCGATCGGCACCGGCCGCAGCCAGCGGTCCAGCACATAGGTGTAGGTGCCGGCGATCGGCCGCCCGATCGGTACGGAGGCGCCGATCTCGCCGGCCGCGGCAGACTCGTGGGTCGAGGTGAAGACGGAGTTCTCGGTGGGTCCGTAGCCGTTGACCAGCAGCAGGCCGGAGAGCTCCTCCAGGCAGCGGCGGGCCGGCCCCGGCGGCACCACGTCTCCACCGACCAGGAGCCGGCGCAGCGGGTCGAGGCGGCCGAGGTGCTCCTCGACTATCTGCTGGAACGGTCCCGGGGTCAGCCACAGGACCGAGACCCGGTACCGTTCGATCGCCTCGGCGATCGCCTCCATCGTCGCCGCCGGGGGCGGGATCACCAACCGGCCGCCGTTGGCCAGGCAGCCCCAGATCTCGAAGGCCGAGACGTCGAAGCAGACCGAGGTGAGCAGCAGAAAGCTTGCGGGCGTCTCCCCGCGCGCGAATCCCATCCCTCGCACCAGCCGCGCCACTCCCCGGTGCGGCACGGCTACGCCCTTGGGCCGGCCCGTGGACCCAGAGGTGTAGATCAGATAGGCGAGGTTGTCGGGGGATGCCACACCCGCGGGTCCGCTCTCCGAGGCCGGCGGATCCTCGCCCGCGGCGCCGAGCCCGAGGCACGCGATGCCGGCCGTGCCGGTCGCCGAGAAGAGGCCCAGGGTACCCTCGTCGATCAGCAGGACACGCGCGCCCGAGTCGGCGAGCATCAGCTCCAGCCGCTCCCGCGGATACTCCGGATCGAGCGGCACGTACGCCCCCTCGGCCGCGAGGACGGCGAGCAGGGCCGTGACCAGGCCGGCGGAGCGCTCGAGACAGACGGCGACCCGGACCTCCGGCCCGACTCCGAGGGCGTGGAGACGGTGCGCCAGCCTGCGGGCGCGCCGTTCCAGCTCGCCATAGGTGATCTGCTCGTCGCCAGCCGCGAGCGCCACGCGGTCCGGCGTGCACGCGGCCTGCTCCTGGACGAGCCCGTGCACCGTGGCGCCGCCCTCCTCGCGAGACGTCCAGCTCCACTCTTCCAGGACCTGGAAGAGCTCGGCCGACGTCAGCAGAGGCAGCTCCGAGATCCGGGCGTCCGGGCGCGCCGCGATTCCGGCGAGCAGCCTCTTGTAATGCCCGATCAGCCGGCGGACGGTCGGCCGATCGAACAGATCCGCGCTGTATTCGAGCTCGCCTTCGAGCGCGCCGGCGGACCCCTGCTGCAGCAGCAGGGAGAGGAAGAACTTCGACGTCCCCGTCTCGACCTCGCGCGGCGTGGCGCGCAAGCCGGGCCCGAGATCCAGGAGCGGCGCCGGGGCGTTGTGCAGAGCGAACATCACCTGGAACAGCGGAGTGTGCGAGAGGCCGCGCTCCGGGGAGAGCGCCTCGACGAGCTTTTCGAAGGGCAGGTCCTGGTGGACGTAGGCGCCCAGCGCCACCTCCCGTACCTGGTCGAGCAGCTCCGGGATCGCCGGATCTCCCGCCAGATCGGTCCGCAGCACCAGGGTGTTGACGAAGAACCCGATCAGCTCCTCGATCTCCACGCGGTTGCGGTTGGCCACGGGCGAGCCGACCGCCACGTCCTCCGCACCCGTGTAGAGGTGGAGCAGCGCCTGGAAGGCCGTCAGCAGGGTCATGAACGGCGTGGCGCCGCGCTGCCGGCCGATCCTTCCCAGCTCGCTCGTCAGGGGCTCCTCCAACCGCAGCCGCTCGACGGTGCCCCGCCAGGTCGGGACCGCCGGCCGCGGCCGGTCCGCCGGCAGGTCGATCGCTCCGGCATGACCGGCCAGCCGCTGGCGCCACCAGGCGAGCTGCTCTTCGAGCACCTCGCCTTGCAGCCACCGCCGCTGCCACTGCGCATAGTCGCCGTACTGCACCGGCAGCTCCGGCAGAGGCGAGAGACGGCCCGCCGCGAAAGCCTTGTACAGCGCGGAGATCTCATGGGCCGCGACGCCGATCGACCAGCCGTCCGACACGATGTGGTGCATGTTGAGGAGGAGCACTCTCTCCTTCTCTCCCAGACGCAGCAGCGAGCCGCGCAGCAGCGGACCGGACGCCAGGTCGAACGGCCGCCGCGCCTCGGCGTCGGCCAGGCGCTCCGCCTCGCTCTGCCGCTGCGCCTGCGGCAGGCCGGTGAGATCGATCCGGGCCAGCAGCGGGGCCGAGCTCGCGGCGGGGAGGACCACCTGCACCGGGCTGCCGTCGTCCGTGGAGAAGACCGTGCGCAGCACCTCGTGCCGCCGCGCCAGCTCGACCAGGGCAGCGGCGAGCGCGCTCTCCTGCAACGGACCGGCGATCCGGTGGACCGCGGGCATGGCATAGAGCGGCAGGCCGGGCGCGAGCCGTTCCAGGAACCAGAGGCGCTCCTGGGCAAAGGAGAGGGCCTCCCGCGCGCCCCGCGCAGTCCGTTCGAGCGGAGGCGGGATCGAGCGCGGCGTCCGGGCGGCGGCCGCCTCGACCTGCTGGGCGAGACCGGTCACGGTCGGCTCCCGGAAGAAGTCGCGCAGCGACAGCTCCGCGCCGAGCAGCGAGCGCAGGCGCGTCAGGACGCGCCCCGCCAGCAGCGAATGCCCTCCGAGGTCGAAGAAGCTCTCGTGCGCTCCGATCCGCTCCCGGCCGAGGACCTCCGCCCAGACGCTGGCGACGATCTCCTCGACCGGCGTGTCCGGAGCTGCGCCGGACCGCGGCTCCGGATGGTCCGCCAGCCGCCGGGCGGCGAGGGCGCGGCGGTCCACCTTGCCGCTCGGCGTCTGCGGAAAGGCGGCGAGGAATTCGATCTCCGCCGGGACCATGTAGGCGGGCAGGCGCTCGCGCAGGAAGGCGCGCGGATCGGTGCCCGCCCCCGCGGCTGGGATGACGAAAGCGGCCAGGCGCCGCTCCCCGTCCGCCTCCTCGCGCACCACCACCGCGACCTCCCGCACCCCGGGGCAGCCAGCGAGCACGGCTTCGATCTCGGCCAGCTCGACGCGGAAGCCGCGGAGCTTGACCTGGGTGTCGGTCCGCCCCAGGAACTCGATCACTCCATCGGGCCGCTGGCGCGCCAGGTCTCCGGTGCGATAGAGGCGCCCACCGCGTTCGAACGGGCTGGGCACGAAGCGCTCCGCGGTCAGCTCCGGCCGGCCGAGATAACCGCGCGCGAGACCATCGCCGCCGAGGCAGATCTCGCCGGGTGTGCCGGCCGGGACCGGCCGCAAGGAGCGGTCCACCACATAGACCCGGGTGTTAGCGATCGGCCGGCCGATCGGGACGGTCCCCTCGGGAGCCGCTTCGACACGATGGCAGATGGCGAAGGTGGTGCTCTCCGTAGGGCCGTAGGCGTTCACCAGGCGCAGCTGCGGCCCGGCTGCCGCCAGGGCCTCACGCACCCACTGTGGCGTGGCCCTGTCTCCGCCGAAGAGCAGCCACCGCAGGTCGCACAGGATCTCAGGCGCCGTGCGGACCACCTCGTTGAACAGGACGGAGGTGAGGAACATCGCCGTGATGCCGTGCCGGCGGACCGCCGACGCCAACGCTTCCGGCGCCAGCGCGACCTCGCGCGGGATCACCACCAGGGCCGCCCCGGTCAGCAGCGCGCCCCACACCTCGAAAGTCGCCGCATCGAACGCGGTGTTCGACAGGTGAGCGATCCGGTCGCGCGGCCCCAGCTGGATATAGTCGGTGTCGAGCACCAGCCGGTTGATGGCGCGATGGGCGACGGCGACTCCCTTCGGCCGGCCCGTGGAGCCGGACGTGTAGAGGACGTAGGCGAGGCTCGCGGGGTCAACCGGGAGATCGAGGGCTCCCGATGCCTCGCCGCAGGCTTCGACGTCGGCCTTCCCGATCCACACCGCGGCCCCGGAATCCCTCCGGAGAAAAGCCCTGCGCTCGGCCGGATCGGACGGGTCGATCGGCACGTAGGCGCCGCCGGCCATGAGCACTCCGAGCATCGCGATGATCAGCTCCGGCGAGCGCTCCATCTCCAGGACGACCCGCACGTCCAGTCCCACTCCGAGCGAGCGCAGGTGGCGCGCCAGCCGCTCCGCCCGCCGGGAGAGATCTCCATAGCTCATGCGGCGCTCGGCGCCTTCCGGGCCGGTCCAGACCACCGCGGGCGCCTCCGGATCGCGGCCGGCGACCGCCGCGAATCGCCGGTGGACCGGCTCGTCGCGCGGATAGCTCGTCTGCGTGGCGTTCCACTCCTCGACCATCTGCCGGAGCTCGGCAGGAGTCAGCAGCGGGAGGTCGCCCACCGGAAGGTCGGGATCGGCGGCGGCGCCCGCCGACAGAACAGCCAGATGTCCCAGGAAGCGGTCCATGGTCGCAGCCGCGAAGAGATCCGTCCGGTAGTCCATCTGGAGGAACAGCTCGCCCCGGATCTCGACGACGTGCAGCGCCATGTCGAATTTGACGTGGGTGATCGCCGGCGGGCGCTCGATCAGCTCGAGCCCCGCGGCCATCGGGATTTCCGCCGTGGGGTCGAAGTTGAAGACGACGTTGATCAGCGGCAGCCGACCCGGATCGTGGGGCAGCCGCAGCGCCCGCAGGAGGCGGGCGAACGGGAAGCCGCCGTGCTCGTGCGTGTCGAGGACGAAAGCGCGGAGTTCAGCAAGGTGCTCGCGGAACGTGGGCTCCGCGTCGACCCGGCTGCGGTACGGCACCAGGTCGACGCAGTGGCCGACGAGCCGGTCTCCCCCTTCGAGCGGGCGGCGTGCGGCCGGTCCGCCGACCACGAGGTCGTCCTGGCCGGTCCAGCGATGGAGCGTCGCGGTGAAGGCGGCGAGGAGCGCGATGAACAGGGTCGCGCCCTGGCGCCCGCCGAGCTGCTGCAGCGCGCGCCGGGTTTCCGGCTCCAGCACCCTGCTGCGGCGCGAGCCGTCGAAGGTGCGCAGGGGCGGGCGCGGCCGGTCGGTGGGCGGCTCGAAGACCGGCAGAGGTCCCGCGAAACGCTCCAGCCACCACGCCTCGTCCCCGGGCAGCGAGTCGGCGCCCGACTCCACCCAGGCCACGTGCTCGCGGAACTGCAGAGCGGGCAGGAGAGCCGGGCGGCACCCGGCGCGCTCGGCCTCGTAGATCGCCAGGGCGTCGCGGATCAGCACGGCGATCGAAAGCCCGTCGGCGACGATGTGATGGACGAACACGCCGAGCCGGTGGACCTGCGGCCCGAGGCGCAGCAGCGTGGTGTGGATCAGAGGCCCACCGGCGAGATCGAACAGGCGAAAGCTTTCGGCCACCAGCCAGTCCCGCGCGACCTCCTCGCGCCGCCCCGCAGGGCACCCGGACGCATCGAGCAAGGGCACGTCGAGCAGGACCTCGGGGAGCACCCGCTGCACCGGAACCCCTTCGCCGGGCGGCGGGATCACCGAGCGCAGGGCTTCGTGCCGGTCCACCACCGCATGGAGCGACCGCCGGAAGAGGCTCACGTCCAGCGGCCCTCGCATCTCCAGGACGCCCGGCTCCAGGTAGGCGAGCGAGGCCTCCTCCCCGAGCTGGGTGACCGTGTAGAGGTCGCGCTGGGAATCGGTTAGCGGCACCTCGATCGCCGGGAGCGGAGCCGCGGCAGGACGGGCGCGCCACCGCGCTCGGAAACGTTCCTGCAGCGCGGCGATCCAGGAGAGGCTCGCACGCACCGCACCCGGCTCCTCTCCAAGGTCGATCCGGCAGGCGATCTCGTCCACCCCGGCGTCGCGCAGCCGCTCGATCGCCGGCTCCGCGTCGGGACCCGAAAAGGCATGGAGCAGCACGGTCGCATGCGCCGCCTCGGGCGGATGGCCGGCGCACGCCAGGGCCTCGCGGTAGACGGCGAGGAGGGCGACCAGCTCTTCCGGCGTCTGGCCTGCCAGGTCGGCCAGCACGCCGGCCCCCGCTGCACCCGCGCGGCGGCAGGCCTCCGGGTCGTCGGCGACGTCGATCCAGACCGGCAGGTCGCGCCGCGACGGCAACGGAAAGATCCGCAGGTCGACCTCCGAGCCGGCGCCGTCGCGCAGGCGGACCGTCTCGCCCCTCCACAGGCGGCAAACGGTCTCGACCTGCCCGAACATCAGGTCGCGGCGTTGGCCGCGAGCCTCGGGCGCCAGGGCGAAGTCATCAAGGTGGCGGACCGCGGCGAAGGCGAGGCCGACCCGGCCGCCCGACAGGTTGTCCACCAGGGCCCACTCTTCGGCCACCCGCACCGGATGGTGGAGTGGGAGCAACACGCTGCCGGCGCGCAGGGCGATCCTCTCCGTCTCGCGCGCCAAGGCGGCCGCGAGCACCGAGGGGTTGGGCGACAAGCCCCCGGACGGATGGAAATGGCTCTCGGGAATCCACAGCGCGTTGAAGCCATGACGATCGGCGAAGCGGGCAGCGTCGACCAGCAGGTCGTACCGGCGGGTCGAGAGCCCGGCAGCGGATTGGCCGGAAAAAGCGAGGCTGAAACGGACGGAGCGAGGCTCCTCTACGCCCCGCCCGGTCAGGGCTGCCGCCGGTCTCACTCCCGTCTTCGCAGGGAGCCTCGGCGAAACCGGCCGTGCCGCCGGGATGTCCGGGACGCTCGGGACAACCGCGGGCCGCGGAGCCGGTAGCTGAACAGGAGTGGGAGCAGAACCGGGAACGGATGAAGCGACGGGCAGGGGGCGCGCCGCACTGCGTGCGCCGAGCGTCTGGAGCTGCTGCGCCACGAGCTGGTTGAACGCCTGGATCTGCAGCCCGAGCATCCGCTCCACCGCGGTCGCGCCGGCCGCCGGGACGAGGTCCGGGCCTGAGCCCCGTTCGTCTTCAGGTTTGTAGCTCATTCGAGGCTCTCGTTGAACCCGTCGAGCAGCGAACCGGGCCCCTCCCATCGCTGTTTGCGGGCCAGGCAGCAGTAGATGACGGCCTGCCGGGGGTCGTCCGCGAGCCGCCATCTCTCGCTTTCTTCGAACGGCAGGTACGTATCGATCAGGCATTGCTCACGAACGAGGGCAAAGCCGGCCTCGGTCAACATATTTCTGCATTCCTGAACGGAGGTGAAATTGAACAGATGATCGATCTGCGGCATTCTGATCGCAAAGGTCAGATAAGCCAGGCCGCCGTCCTTGAGGACCCGGACCGTATTCTCGAGACATTCGGCGGGGTTTTCGAGGTGCTCGAGAAGCTCGATCATGGTGACGAAGTCGTAGGTATCGGGCTCGTCAAACCGATAATCCTCGATGCGCAGATCGACTCTCTCGTCGAGGCCCAGAATGCTCTGCCACACCCGGCTCAGCTCGTTCTTCTCGTAAGCGCGGACTGGTCCATGGGAGCTCGCGAATCTGGCGTCCAGGCAGTTGCCGGCGCCGATCTCGAGGAGCGCACCTCGCCGCTGGAAGTGCTCTTCGAGGGTCCTCCTGTAGTCCAGGAACAGCTCATAGCGAGAGCGATTGAGCGCCGTGCTCAGCGTCAAAGCATAGAGATAGTCCAGCTTGAACCGCCGGTCCCACGAAATGGCACCTGCCTTCGACGCGCCCTGGAGGCGCAGGCGGTCCTCCGCGACCTGCCTGACGTAGCGCGCATAGAAGCTCAGGGTTGCGGCGAGAGTCTCGCCCTGAGAACCGGCGAATTTCTCGAGCTTCCCCAGAATGCACAGCGCATGCTCCTTATAACTCGCGCCGTAACGCTCCACTAGATCGAGAACCGGATAGCGGAAAATCTCCAGATCATTCCGGATCAGGTCGAGGAAGTCTTCAAAACCTTCTACCGTCGCCATCTCGAGATCAATCCTCGGGCTTGTTGGCCCGCTCGACCCGTCCATCTTCGATCGAGAGCAGCAAGCTGACATCTTCTTCGGCCAGCCCCTCGACCTCGGCCAGCAGGTATGCGAGGGTTTCCTCATCGGCCTCCGTCGCACGCTCGAGCTGCTCGTGGTCGATGAACTGGGCCAGGCCGGCGACCGTGGAGCACTCGAACAGAGTGCGTAGGGGCACTTCGACGCCAAAGCTGCGGCGCAGCCGCGAGACCAGACGCATGGCCACCAGGGAGTTGCCGCCCAGCTCGAGAAAGCTCTCCTCGATTCCGACCGCATCGAGCACCAGGACCTCGCACCAGATCCGGGCGACCCTCTCCTCGGTCGGTGTCCGAGGCGGCAAGAGCCCGCCCGCCGGCCGGGGCCGCTCGGGAGCGGGGAGCGCCGCCCGGTCGAGCTTCCCGTTCGGAGTGAAGGGCAACCCCTCCAAGGCGACGAAGACGGTGGGGACCATATACTCGGGTAGCCTCCCGGCAAGGTGCTCCCGGAGCTCGCGCCCAAGGGCGTCCGAGGCCGGCTCGGCTCCCGGAGCGGCGAGGGGAACAACATACCCCACCAGCCTCCGGTCCCCGGGGTGGTCCTCTCGGGCAATCACCGCTGCTTGCCGCACCCGAGGATGGCTCAACAGAGCCGCCTCGATCTCTCCCAGCTCGATGCGGAATCCGCGCACCTTCACCTGCTGATCGGTCCGCCCCAGGTACTCGATCTCCCCATCGGGGAGAAAGCGTGCCAGATCACCGGTCTTGTAGAGCCGCTCCCCACCCTCCCGGTAGGGATCGGGAACGAACTTCTCCGCCGTCAGGTCGGGGCGGCTCAAATACCCCCAGGCCAAGTTGACACCGCCGATGTGCAGCTCGCCGGGCAGGCCGATGGGCGCCGGCTGCAGACCGTCGTCCAGCAGAAAGATCCGCAGCCGGGGCAGGGGACGGCCGATGGGGGTGACCAGCCGCACATCATCCGCACGGCAGGGACGGCAGCTTGCATCGATCGCGGCTTCGGTGGGTCCGTAAAGGTTGTGCAGCTCGATCCCCAGCCGCTCGGCGAGCCGCTGCTGCAACTGCCCCGGTAAGGCCTCCCCGCCGCCGAAGACCCGCCGCAGGGAGGAGCAGCTCTCGAGCCCGATCTCCTCGACGAGGACTTGGAGCATGGAGGGCACGAGCTGCAGGACGGTGATCCCGTGATCGGCAAGGGCCTGCACCATGTAGGCGCTGTCCTTGTGCCCATCCGGTCGCGCAAGGACCAGCTTGGCGCCAGTGGCCAGAGGAAGGAAGATCTCCCAGACCGAGGCGTCGAAGCTGACGGGCGTCTTCTGCAGCAGACGGTCGGCCGGGGTTAGTGGAAACGCCGACTGCATCCAGAGCAGCCGGTTGGCGATGGCGCGATGGGAGATCATCACCCCCTTGGGCCGGCCGCTCGAGCCCGAGGTATAAATGACATAGGCGAGGTCGTCCGGTCCGGCGCCGCCGTCTAGCCTCCGCCCCTGCTCCCTGGCCGGGTCTTCCCATGGACGATCGAGCTGCACTACACGCGTGCCCGGCGAGCTCGGGAGATGGTCGAGACAGCGCTCCTGGGCCAGCAGGACCGGCGCACCGGAGTCCGCGAGCATGAACGCCAGTCGCTCTTGCGGATAGCCCGGATCGAGCGGCACGTACGCCGCTCCCGCCTTGAGGATCCCCAGAATGGCCACCACCATTTCGGAAGACCTCTCGACACAGAGAGCCACCCGCGCGCCGGTGACGATCCCCAGCGAGCGGAGGTGACGGGCCAGTCGATCTGCCCGGGCATCGAGCTGGCCGTAGGTAAGAGCTTTTTCCGCGGAGACCAGAGCTACCTCGTCGGGCGTCCGCTCTACCTGCCGCTCGAAGAGCTCGTGGAGGCAGACCTCCCCATCGTAGTCGGCCGGGCGGTCATTCCACTCCGTGAGGACCTGGTGGCGCTCGGCGGCGGACATCAACGACAGCTCTTCAAGGCTCCGGTCGCCGCTGGCAATCTCTTCCAGCAGATGAGCGAGATGCGCCACGGCGCGGGCCACGAACGGCGCGTCGAAGGATGCGCGGTCGTAGACGACCTGGAGGGAGAGCTCCCGGCCGGGCACGACCGCCAGCGCTAACGGATAGCTCGTCCTCTCCTCAAACACCACCTCGCGAATCTGCAGGGTCTCCGCCTGCTGGCGCAGCGACTGGTCGACCGGATAATTCTCAAAGACGAGGAGGGTGTCGAACAGCGGCTGCTCCCGGGCTGCCCGGCTCCACTCCTGCACCCGCCGCAGGGGGCTGAACTCGTACTGGCGGAGGGCGATCTGCTCGGACTGGAGGCGTCCGAGCCATGGGAGCAGAGACTCCCGCCTGGGCAGACGGACGCGGACCGGGAGTGTGTTGATGAAGGGCCCCAGAATCGTTTCGGCGTCCGGGAGGTCCGGCGGCCGACCGGCCACCACCGATCCGAATGCCACGTCATCCCGACCAAGGTAGCGCCCCAGCAGCAGTCCCCAGGCTCCCTGCGCCAGGGTGTTCAGCGTAAGCTGACCCCGCCGCCCCAGGGAATGCAGGGCTGCCGTGGCGTCGGACGAGAGGAGTGCCGCGGCACGGCCGAACTTCCACAGGGTCTGGCGGGCGCGCGGGGTGCTCGTCAGCACGGTCGACGCGGAGAAGCCCTGTAAGTACTCGCGCCAGAAGGATTCGGCCCGGCCCAGATCCTGCCGGAGCAGCCATTCGATATAGTCGCGGTAGGGCCGGGGGCGCCCCGCGTCCACGCCGCGCTGCTGGCGAAACGCCTCATAAGTGGCGAAGACTTCCCGGTACAATAAGGGGAGCGACCAACCATCCAGCAGCAGGTGATGGTGCGTCCAGACGAACCGGTCATCCCGTTCCCCCAGATGGATGAGGCAGAGGCGCATCAGCGGCGCCTGCGAAGGATCGAAACCCTCCGCACGGTCGCGCTGCAGCCAGGAGGAGAACCTCTCCTCCCGCTGGGGCTCGGGCAGGCCGCTCCAGTCGATCCTTTGGAGAGAGATCCCAACGCGGCGGTAAACGATCTGCAGAGGCTCGGCCAGATCGTCCCAGGCGAAGGCAGTCCGGAGGATCGTGTGCCGGCTCAGGGCCTGCTGCCAAGCCTTCTCGAGGGCGTCGGGATCCACCTCTCCCTCTACGTGGCAGACGAGCTGCTGGCAATAGACGCCAGCACCGGGATCCTGGAGGGCGTGGAAGAGCATCCCCTGCTGAAGAGGCGACAGGGGGTAGAGATCCTCCACCTCCCGACCATTGCCGACGAGCCGATCGAGGGTCTCCTGGTCGAGCGCCACCAGGGGGAAGTCCGAAGGCGTGCGCCCGCCAGCCAGCTCCGACCGGCAGTGGGCGATCAGGTCGCGTAGCGCGGCGAGGAAGCGTTGCGCCAGAGCTTCGACGGTCGATCGGCGGTGCAGCCGCTCGCTGTAGCTCCAGGTGATCCTCAGCCGTCCCTGCAGGACGCTGCAACTGACCTCCAGCAGATACCGCCGCGGTTGTCGCGGGCTGCGGCCTTCGCCGCTCGATTCCGTCGCCGGACGGAAGGGGGAGGAAGGGGGCAGGGCTTGATCAAGCTGGCCGAGGTAATTGAAGCCCACCTCCGCCTGCACAGCGGCGCGCAGTCTCGCCGCGGCGGCCTCCGGGCCGAGATAGCGCAGCAAGCCATAACCGACGCCGCGGCTCGGGATCCGGCGCAGGCACTCCTTGACCGCCTTCAAGCGGGCGCCCGGCTCCCGGGAGTCTCCCGGATCCAGCCAGACCGGAAAGATCGCGGTGAACCACCCCACGGTTCGCGAGAGGTCCAGGCCCTCGAAGATCTCCTCCCGTCCGTGCCCTTCGAGGTCCACCAGCAGGCCGGGGGAGACGGCCCAGCAGGAGAGCGCCTCGCACAACGCGGCCAGGAGGACGTCGTTGATCTGGGTGAGATAGGCCTCGGAAACTTCCTGGAGCAGGGCCCTCGTCTCCTCGCTCTCCAGCGAGACCACGACCGTGGCAGCCGCATCGTTACGGTTGCTCCCGCCGGGGAAGTCCACCGGCAGGGCCGCGCCCGCCCCGGGTGGAACCGAGATCCAGAGCTCCAGCTCCCGCTGCAAGGCCTGCGAGCGCGCGTGTTCTTGGAGCCGTCCGGCCCATTCCTGATAGGACGTAGTCTTGGCGGAGAGCCGGACCTCCGCCGCCCGCTCGAGCTGCTCGTACGCGCTCTGGAGATCCTCCAGCAGAATGCGCCAGGAGACGCCGTCGACCACCAGGTGATGAGCGACGAGGAGAAGCCGGTCCGACTGGGCTGCACCGAGACGCAGCAGGACGGCCCGCAGGAGCGGTCCCTGCGCCAGCTCGAAGGCGCCGGCCTGGAGCTCCGCCGCGCTCCGGGTGATGGAGAGTTCCCGGATCGGGCTCGGTAGCGCACTCAGGTCAACCAGGGTGAACGGAGCCGGCCCCCCGGGAACGACATAGGCCTGCTGCCAGCCCGACGCGGTCTTCTCGAAACGCAGCCGCAGCGCATCATGATGCAGCAACAGATGGTCGACCGCCCGGGCGAGCCGGCCCGGGTCCAGAGACGTGAGCACTTCGAGCAGAACGGACTGGTTGAAGTGGTGGAGGTCCGGGAGCTCCGGTTCGAAAAGCCAGCGCTGAATGGGGGTCAGCGGCACCGGCCCTACGACCGGCCCCTCTTCCGCAGCCGCCCGCCCGGCGGCCGCGCCGACCACCGACGCCAGCTCGGCGATGGTCGGGTTCTCGAAGAGCTGGGCCGTCGTGAAATGGAGGCCCGCCGCCCGGGCCCGCGAGACGATCTGGATGCAGAGGATCGAGTCGCCGCCGAGCTCGAAGAAGTTGTCGTGGACCCCGACCCCCTCGACCCGGAGCACCTCCTCCCAGAGGGCGGCGAGCCCGCGCTCCACGGGCGAGACGGGGGCGGCGGAGCCCTGGCGCGGCCGGCATACGTCCTCCGGAGGGGGCAGGGCGCGGCGGTCGAGCTTGCCGTTTGAGGTGACGGGCAGGGCCGGCAGCACCACGAACGCCGACGGCACCATGTACTCGGGGAGACGGGCTGCTACCGAGCGGCGCAGCTCCTCCCGCCGCAGACTCTCTTCCCCACTGCCCACCACGTAGGCCACCAGACGCTTCTGGCCCGGCTCGTCCTCCCGCACCAGCACCACCGCCTCGCGAACTCCCTCCTGCTCCACCAGCGACGACTCGATCTCACCCAGCTCGATCCGGTAGCCCCGGAGCTTCACTTGATGGTCGAGGCGCCCGAGGAACTCCAGCACCCCCTCGCCCCGGGTGCGCGCCCGGTCCCCGGTCCGGTACATCCGGCCTCCTGGCTCCTCTCTGAACGGATCGGGCAGGAACTTCCACGCCGTCAGCTCCGCCTCGCCCGCATATCCAGAGGCCAGGCAGACGCCCGCAATGTAGAGATCACCCGCCACGCCGATCGGACAAGGCTCCAGCTCCGCGTCCAACACGTGGTAGCGCGCGTTGCGGATCGGACGCCCGTACGGGATGCTCGCCCAGCCTGGCTCCACCTGCTCCACCGGGTGAAAGTTCGACCACACCGTGGCCTCCGTGGCTCCCCCCAGCGCGATCACCCGCGCGCAGGAAAACACCCGGCGCACCTGGTCCGGCAGCCGCAGCGGGATCCAGTCCCCGCTCAAAAACACCAGCCGCAGACGGCTCTCAACCGCCGCGGCCGGAAAAAACGGCACCAGCTGCTGCAGCGCCGCTGGCGCCGAGTCCCAGTAGGTGATCGGCTCGGCGGAAAGCGCCAGCACCAGACGCTCCGGGTCCCGCACCTCCTCCTCCGAGGCCACACGGATCGAGCCCCCCGCCGCCAACAGACCGAAGATGTCGTAGACCGACAGGTCGAAGCACAGCGAGGTGACGAACAGCACCTGGTCCTCGGCGTCCATCCCGAACGTCTCGTTGACCCAGCCGATCAGGTTCACCACCGGCGCGTGGCGCACCATCACTCCCTTCGGCGTCCCCGTCGAGCCCGAGGTGAAGATGATGTAGGCCAGGTCCTCGCCCCCGCTCCAGACCGCCAGAGGCTCTGCCGATACCGCCGCGAGCTCCGACCCCGTCCACAGTCTGAGCCCCCAACGCTCCCCCCCCGCGCCCGGCTCGAGCGTCACCAGGTGCTCCAGCTCCGCCACCTCCACCCAGAGATCCTCGCACCGCTCCACAAGGGATTCCTGCGTCACCAGCCAACGGATGCCCAGCGCCGACAGAATGAAGCGCACCCGCGCCAGCGGATAGCCCGCATCGAGCGGCACGTAGGCCCCACCCGCCTCGAGGATGCCCAGCAGGGCGGGCACCATGGCCCAGCCCCGCTGCAGATACACCCCCACCAGCGATCCCCGCCCGACGCCCAGCGACCGCAGGTGGCGCCCCAGCCGGTTGGCCCAGGCCGCCAGCTCGCCGTAGCTCAGGCGCACCGCTCCCGAAACCACCGCCAGGGCTTCGGGACGGCGCCGCGCCTGCGCCCAAAACAGCTCCTGGATGGCACCGGAGGGCTCGGCCGCCGCCGTGTCGTTCCACTCCCGCAGGAGCTGGAAGCGCTCCTCCTCGCGCAGCCAGACCAGCTCCCCCACCCGCGCCTGCGGACGCCGCGACATCTCTTCCAGGAGACCACACAGATGATCCAACAGCCGCGATACCGTGGACCCGTCCAGCCTCAGCGGATCGTAGAGGAGCTTCAGCGAGAGCACCTCTCCAGGAGCAGCAATGATGGCCAGGGGGTAGCTCGGCCGCTCGGTGAAACGGGCCTCGGAGGCGCGCAGCGACATCCCGGGCTCGCTCGAATCGATCCCCAGAGGATAGTTGGTGAAGTCCAGGAGAGTCTCGAAGAGAGGCTCTCCACGGGGCACCTCACTCCAGGCCTGGACCTGCCGCAAGGAGCTGTATTCGAAGGCCAGGATCTCAATCTGCTCGGCCTGCAGCTCCTTGAGCCACGGGAGGAGCCGGTGGTCGCGGGAGGCCCTCATCCGGAGCGGTAGGGTGTTGACGAACACTCCGATCATGGACTCCACCCCGGCGAGCGCTGGCGGCCTTCCCGAGGAGACGATCCCGAAGACCACATCCTCCTCCCTGCTGTAGCGGCTCAGAGCGACAGCCCAAGCGGCCTGCACCAGCGTGTTGAGCGTCGATTGCTGCTGCCTTGCGAGGGCGCGCAAGGCGATCGTCGGCGCCTCGGGCAGGTCGCTCTGGCACATCCCACCCGCGATCTCCGCGCTCGGGCGGGCCTGGATCGGCGCGGGCAGGCGCAGCGGAGTCGGTGCGGAGAAGCCCGCGAGCCGGCTCCGCCAGAAAGCCTCCGCTGCCGGAAGGCTCTGCTGCCCCAGCCAGCCGATGTAGTCGCGGAAACGGCGAGGCCGCGGCCGGTGGAGGTTGCGGCCCTGCCTGCAAGCCTCGTAGTACGCGAAGACCTCCCGGATGAGCAGGTGTAGAGACCACCCGTCCAGCAGCAAGTGATGGTGCGTCCAGACGAGCTGGTAGCGGTCCTCGGCAAGCCGGAAGAGGGCCAACCTCACCAGCGGCGCTTCGGTCACCACGAAGCCGCGCGCCTGATCGGTCCTCAAATAGGAGGCCGCCCGCTCCACCTGGCAGCCGGGAGAGAGCCCGCGCCAGTCCTGTCCCATGAAGGGAAGCTCGACCTGCCGGCAGACCACCTGGACCGGCTCGTCCAGCCCCTCCCAGACAAACGCCGTCCGCAGCACGGCGTGCCTCTCCACCACCGTACGGCAGGCCCGCTCGAAGGTGGCCTCGTCGAGAGGCCCCTCCAGGAGGCAGGAGAGCTGCACGACGTACACCCCCGAGCCAGGGGCCTGAAGTGTGTGGAACAGGAGCCCCTGCTGCAGGGGGGATAGGGGATAGATGTCCTCGATGTTCTCCTGACGCACGCTTTTACCCCTTGGCCTGCTGGACCTGAGCGATGGCCCTCGAGAGTTGATCCCGGCTCAGACCGGCGAGGGGGAAGTCTGACGGCGTCACGCCGCCCGCCTCGGGAGTCCGGCAGTGCTCGGTCAACGACCGCAGCGCCGACGCGAAGCCGTCCGCCAGCGCCTCGATGGTCGATCGGCGGTATACGTTTTCGCTGTAGGAGAACCCCATCTGCAGCCGTCCTTCGACCACCGCGCCGCTGATTTCCAGGAGATACCGGCTGGGCTGCCGGAGCGACCGCAGCGGGCCCGGCGACTCGGGCGCCACCTGGAAGGGTCCCGTACCCGAAGCCGTCTCGAGCTGCCCCAGATAATTGAAGACTACCTGGGGCGGCAGCTCGGGTTCCAAACGCGCTCCCGCTCCGGGCTCCTCCGAGATGTGGCGCAGCAGACCGTAACCGATCCCCTGGGCCGGGATGGCACGGAGCTGCTCCTTGATCGACATCAACGCCTCGCCTGGAGCATAAGGGTCTTCCAGGATCAGCAGAACGGGTGAGATCGAGGTGAACCAACCCACGGTGCGGGAGCTGTCCAGGCCCGAAAGCTCCCGGCCGTGCCCCTCCAGATCGACCAGCAGGGTCGTCTCGCCGGTCCATTCCGCGAAAGCCTGCGCGAGGGCGGTGAGCAGGGCGTCATTGATCCGCGTCCGATATACCTGCGGCACCTCCTGCAGCAGGGCCCTGGTCACCTCTTGTGAGAGAGTCACGCCAACGCTGCGGATCGAGGCTGCCGTGCTCCTGCCTCCCGGCATGTCCACGGGCAGCCGCGGAGCCCGCGATCCCACGACGGCGGTCCAGTAGGGGAGCTCGCAGCGAACCTCCTCCGAGGAGGCGTGCTGGAGGAGGGTCTCGGCCCAGAGCTTGAATGAGCAGGTCTTGGCGGGCAGCTCGGGCGGCCCGCCGCGCTCGATCTGTCCGTAGGCCGTTTCGAGATCTTCCAGCAGGATCCTCCAGGACACCCCGTCCACGGCCAGATGATGGATTGCCAGAAGCAGGCGGTCCGGCCCGCCGGGGGCGAGTTGGAAGAGCGCGACGCGCAGGAGCGGCCCGCGCGACAGATCGAGGCTCGCCTGGAGGTCGGTGATCCCGCGCAGGAGCGCCTCGACGCGCGACGCCTCCGGCAGCCCGGTGAGGTCGAGCCACGCCAGCGGCTCTTCCTCACCCGGAGCGGCGACCGACTGCCTCCAGGTCGATCCCTCCCGCTCGAAGCGCAGCCGCAGGGCATCGTGATGCCGCAGCAGCTGGGCGACTGCCCCGCTCAGGTGGCACGGATCGAGCCGCCGGTGGACCTCTAGCAGCACGGCTTGGTTGTAATGGTGCGGGTCGGGCAGATCCTGCTCGAAGAACCATCTCTGCACCGGAGTGAGCGGCACCTCGCCGGTGACCGGCTCCTGCTGGGCCTCGGCGGTCCGGGGCAGGCCGGCCACAGCCGCGAGTTCGGCCACTGTCTGGTGCTCGAACATCTGCTTGACCGTGATCTGCAGCCCGGCCTGATGAGCGCGGGAGACGATCTGGAGGCTCAGGATCGAGTCCCCGCCGAGATGGAAGAAGTTGTCGTGGACGCCGACGCTCTCGAGGCGCAGCACCTGGCTCCAGATCGCGGCGAGCACCTTCTCGGCGGAAGTCCGCGGGCTCGCATAGCTCTGCGCCAGCTCGGGCCGGGCAAGCCCCGGAGCCGGGAGCGCGCGCCGGTCGACCTTGCCGTGAGCTGTCAGAGGCAAGGCCTCGAGCAACACGAAGGCCGAGGGCACCATGGGGGCGGGCAGCCGGTGCTCCAGAAACGCCCGCAGCTCGCTCGTCGCGGGGCGCTGTCCGGGCTCGGCCACTGCGTAGGCCACGAGACGGCGGTCGCCGGGGACGTCTTCGCGCGCCACCACGGCGACCTCTCGCAGACCCGGGTGGGACGCCAGCGCCGCTTCGATCTCGCCCGGCTCGATACGGTACCCGCGGACCTTCATCTGGTGGTCGACGCGCCCGAGGAAATCGAGGTTGCCGTCCGGTCGATGGCGGACGATATCGCCGGTCCGGTAGAGGCGCTCTCCAGGCCCGCTGAAGGGATCGGGGACGAAACGCTCGGCGGTCAGATCCGGGCGGCCCAGGTAGCCGCGGGCGAGGCCGTGGCCGCTGATGTACAGCTCCCCGGGGACGCCCACCGGCACCGGGGTCAGCCGGCGGTCCAGCGCGTGGAGCCGCACGCCGGGGATCGGCCGTCCGATCGGGACCGGGCCGGCGGCCAGCCCGCCGGGCGGGACCTCGTACACGCAACAGCCGACCACCGCCTCGGTGGGGCCGTATTCATTGAGGAGCCGCGTGGATGGCGCGTGCTCGCGCCAGAAGGCCAGACTCTCCCCCGCCAACGCCTCACCGCCGAGGATGAGCGCCCGCGTCCGCCCTGCCGCCTCTGCGGGGGACAGCCCGCGGTTGACCAGCTCCAAGTGGGCCGGCGTCAGCTTGACGAAGCTGAAGTCGCTCTCACGGCGCAGGGCGAGCGTGAGCCCTTCGGGGCCCTCCTTCTCGGCGATCAGCGTGATCGCCCGCCCGGTGAGCAGCGGCGTGAAGAGGCTGGTGATCGTCAGGTCGAATCCAATGGGGGACGCGAGGGGGGCTCCCCGGCCCTCACCTCCCGCATAGGCCTGGGCGCTCCAGCACAGGTAGTGCAGGAGACCGCGGTGAGAGACCATGGTCCCCTTGGGTGCTCCGGTGGAGCCGGAGGTGTAGATCAGGTAGGCCAAGTTGTCCAGATCGGGCGCGGCATGCCGGAGGGGCTCGCCCTCTCCGTCCCCGGGCTCGCCTGGCTCGTCCAGATAGACAGCCCGCGCTCCGGCCGGCAGCGACGGCATCAGGTCGCGCCGGGTGACCAGCACGGGAGCGCCGCTGTCGCGCATCATGAAGGTCAGCCGCTCCTCCGGATAGGTGGGGTCGAGAGGCAGGAGGGCCCCGCCCGCTTCCAGGATCCCGAGGGCCCCCGATACCAGATCGGGCGACCTCGCGACGCAGAGCCCCACCGGCATGTCGGGCCCCACGCCAAGAGAGAGCAGCCGGCGGGCGAGGCGGCGGGAGCGCACACCGAGCTCCCGGTAGGTGACCCGCTCGCCGGACGAGGACTCGAGCGCCACGGCTTCCGGCATCTGCTCCGCCCGGGCACAGACCAGGTCATGGACGCAGGGTCCGTCGGGCCGCGACACCGCCGTGTCGTTCCAGGCGACCAGGAGCTGGTGGCGCTCCGCCGCCGTCAGGAGCGGCAAGTCCGCCACCCGGCGCTCCGGATCGTCGGCCATGCCGCGCAGCAGCTCCCGCAAATGCTCCAGGATGCGGGTCGCCGAGGCCGCGTCGAACAGCTCGGTAGCGTATTCGAGAGCGAGGGCGAGCCGGCCGCCCTCCTCCCAGGCGGTGAGGGTCAGATCGAACTTGGCGGCGCCACTCTCGGTGGCAAGGGGGCTCACCTCCAGGCCCTCCACTCGCAGGGCCTTCCGCGGCACGTTCTGGAAAACGAACATCACCTGGAAGAGCGGCGAGTGGCTGAGACTGCGCTCGGGCTGAAGCTCGTCGACCAGCTTCTCGAAGGGCAAGGCCTGGTGAACCTGCGCCTGGAGGACGGACTCGCGGACCCGGGCGAGGAGCTCGCAAACGTCTGGCTCCCCCACCAGGCTGGAGCGCAGCACCAGGGTATTGACGAAGAGGCCGATCAGCCCCTCGATCTCCAGCCGGTCGCGACCCGCCACCGGCGTGCCGACGCAGAGATCCTCCTCGCCGCTGTAGCGGTGAAGGAGCGCCTGGAAGGCTGCCAGCAGGGTCATGAAGAGCGTCGCTCCCTGGCGGCGGCTCAGGCGGTACAAGACCTGAGCGATCTCCTCCGGCAACTCGTCCTGCAGGCGGGCGCCGCGCCAGGTCCGGACCGCCGGCCGCGGGCGGTCCGCAGGGAGGCTCAGGACGGCCGGCGCGCCGCGCAACCGCTCCCGCCAGTAGCCGAGCTCGGTCGCCAGGGTCTCTCCCTGCAGACGTTGCCGCTGCCATTGGGCAAAGTCCGCATACTGCACAGGCAGCTCCGGGAATGGCGACGGCCTGCCGGAGCAGAACGCCTCGTAAAGGGTGGCGAGCTCGCGATAGAAGATCTGAGCCGACCAGCCGTCGGTGACGAAGTGGTGCAGCGTGGTCAGCAGGAGGTGCTCGCGCTCTTCCAGGCGTATGAGGCTCGCCCGTAGCAGGGGTCCGCGGTCGAGACGGAAGGGCCGGCCCGCCTCCTCCTGCGCCAGGCGGCGGGCCTCGCGTGAGCGGACCTCCGCGGCGAGGCCGCTCAGGTCCACCTCGCGGGCCTCCACCGGCCTCGGCGGACCGATGCGCTGCCAGGGGCGACCGTCGAGGGGCACCACGGTGGCGCGCAGGACCTCGTGCCGGCGGCAGATCTCGGCCAGCGCCGCCCGCAGGGCGGGCACGCGCAGCTCTCCCCGCAAGTCCAGGGCCCAGGGGACGTTGTAGGCGGGGCTGCCGGGCTCGAGCTGATCGAGGAACCAGAGGCGCTGCTGGGCGAAGGACAGGGGGACCTCGCCGCCGCGCGGCAGGGGCTCGACGGGCTGCGTCGGGCGGAGCCCCGCTCCGGCCCGAAGCGCGGCCTCGATCCCCTGCGCCAAGTCCGCCAGCTTCGGGCTCTCGAAAATATCGCGGAGCGGCAGCTCGACCCGGAAGGCCTCACGCACCCGGGAGACCATCTGGATGGCGAGCAGGGAGTGGCCTCCCGCGGCAAAGAAATCGTCGCTGGTGCTCACCGCGGTCACTCCCAGCACCTCGGCCCAGATGCCGGCCAGCATCTCCTCGACCGCCGAGCCAGGGGCGGCGAAACCCTCCGCATCCCAGTCCTCCCCTGTGTACGCCGGCAGGGCGCGCCGGTCGACCTTGCCGTGGGGCGTCCGCGGCAGCGCGTCGAGCACCACGAATCCCGAGGGGATCATGGCCTCGGGCAGGCGCTCGCGCAGGGAGTCCCGCAGCTCGGCGGGAGAGAATGACCCTCCGACGGGTACGACGTAGGCCACCAGCCGGCGGACCCCAGGGGACTCCTCCCAGTCCTGGACCACAGCGTCCGCCACCGCTGGGTGGCGCGCGATGGCTCCCTCGACCTCCTCGAGCTCGATGCGGAAGCCGCGGATCTTGACCTGGCGGTCCGTCCGCCCGAGGAACTCGACGGCGCCGTCTGGCCGCTGGCGCGCCAGGTCGCCCGTGCGGTACAGGCGGGCTCCCGGCTCGCCGGAAAACGGATCAGGGCGGAACCGCTCGGCCGTCAGCTCCGGGCGACCGACGTAGCCGCGGGCCACACAGGCGCCGCCGATGCACAGCTCTCCCGGCGCTCCGAGGGGTACCGGGTCCAGCCATCCGTCCACGAGGAAGGCGCGGGTGTTGGCGAGCGGACGGCCGAGCGGGAGGTTGGCCGAGAGTGACGTCCCCGAGTCCCCGGCCACCGGATGCATGAGCATCCCAACCGTGGCCTCGGTCGGACCGTAGTGGTTGAAGACCGCGCATTCCGGCGCCAGGCGTTGCAGCCCGTGCGCCCAGTCCCGGCGCGAGGCCTCGCCGCCGATGATGAGCCAGCGGCGCGGCATCAGGCGCTCGGGAGACGCGGCGGTCCCCAGGGCAGCCAGGTGGGAGGGGGCGATCTTGAGGCAGTCGATCCGATGGCGCTCGAAGTAGTCGGCGAGCGCACAGGCGTCCAGAACCCGTTCGCGGGCGATCACGTGCAGGTGCCCGCCGCTTAGTAGAGATGGGAACAGGACCGTGACGCACGAGTCCACAGTCAGCGGCTGGACCATGGCGAAGCTGGCGCCCGGCTCCGGCCGGAGCTTCTCTAGAATGGCAAAGCAGTAGTTGAGAACCTGGCGGTGCTCGACCGCCACGCCCTTGGGCCGGCCGGTGGAGCCGGAGGTGTAGAGAATGTAGGCGAGATTCCCGGGCTCGCCGCCGAGCAGCGGGCTCTCGTCGGGCAGGATCGCGGCCCCGGCGCCGGAATCCTCCAGGAGGACCCGATCGGCGCCCGCCGGGACCCGGTTCGCCAGGTGCCCGGGAAGGACGATGCAGGAGACGCCGGCGTCCTCCGCCATGAGGGCCAGGCGGTCGTGCGGGCCTGCCGGATCGAGGGGAACGTAGGCGCCACCCGCCTTGAGGATACCCAGCACGCCCACCACCGCCTCAAGCGACGGCTCCACGCAGAGCCCAACGGCGGCCTCGGGCCCAACGCCCCGCGCCCGCAGCCAGCGAGCCAGCCGGTTCGCCCGGCGGTTGAGCTCCGCATAGGTCAGGGTCTCTCCCTCATAGGTCACGGCGGCGGCACCCGGCGTCCTCTCCACCTGCTCTTCGACGAGCCGAGAGAGGCCCAGGTCGCGCGGTCCGAAATCCCGCCGGGTGTCATTCCATTCGATCAGTGCCTGCCCGACCTCGGCGGGGGCAAGAAGGGGTAGCTCCACGATGGGCCGTCCCGGGTCTGCCAGCGCGGCCGTGAGCAGATTCGCGAAGTGGCCGAGCATCCGCTCGACGGTGACGGCGTCGAACAGGTCGGCGGCATAGTCGAAGGCGACCGGCAGGCGGCCCGGCTCGTCCAGCACGGTGGCCGTGAGGTCGAACTTGGTGGCGCCGGTCTGCGTCTCCACTGCCGCGAGCCGCAGGCCGGGGAGCTCCAACACCGGCATGGGCGCGTTCTGGAAGACAAACATCAGCTGGAACAGCGGCGCGCGGCTCAGGTCCCGCTCCGGCCGCAGCTCTTCCACCAATTTCTCGAAAGGAGCGTCCTGGTGGGCATAGGCGTCCAGGGCAGTCTCTCGGATCCGCGCCAGCAGGTCCTGGAAGACCGGCTCACCTTCCAGGTCGCCGCACAGGACCAGCGTATTGACGAAGAAGCCGATCAAGCCCTCGGTCTCGGACCGATTCCGGTTGGCGATGGGCGTACCCGTGCGCATTCGGAGACGCCCCGTGTAGCTGTAGAGCAGTAACTGAAAGACAGCCAGGAGGACCATGAACGGCGTGACCTCGTGTTGGCGGCTCAGCGCCCGAACCGCAGCCGCGGCCTCTTCGCTCAAGTGCAGCCAGCGCCGGCCGCCACGGAAGCTCGCCCGCGGCTGGCGGGGCCGGTCGGACGGCAGGTCCAGGGCGTCGTCGGTCGCGGCCAGGCGCTCCTTCCAGTACCCCACCTCCCGCTCCAGCACCTCTCCGGTCAGCGACCGCCGCTGCCAAGCCGCGAAGTCGGCGTATTGGACGGGCAGCTCGGGGAGGGGGGAGGGGATGGAGCCCGCGGCGGCTCCGTACAGGGCCGCCAGCTCGCGCACGAAGATTCCCAGGGACCATGCGTCCGAGACGATGTGGTGCAGGGTGAGGAGCCCCAGGTGCTCCTCCTCCCCCAGCCGCAGCAGGGCCAGCCGCAGCAGGGGCCCCCTCTCCAAGTCGAACGGCCGCCGCGCCTCCTCGTTGACGAGCCGGTCCGCCTCGGCGGCCCGGACCTGGCCGGACAGGCCGCGCAAGTCCACCAGCGCGACTGCCGGAGACCAGGAGCCGGAGACGAGCTGCACCGGGCGCCCTGCGACCTCGGCGAAGGTCGTGCGCAGGGCCTCATGGCGCCGCACGATGCCGGCGACAGCCCCCGCCAGGGACGGCGGGCTCAGCACTCCCTGGAAACGGACCGCCAGGGGGACGTTGTAGGTCGCGGCTCCCGGCTGGAGGCGGTCCAGGAACCAGAGCCTCTCCTGGGCATGGGAGAGCTCCAGGGGCCGGTCGCGAGGCACTGGCGCGAGGGGGGGAACCTGCCCCCGGTCGCCATCCCGCAGGAGCCTCTGAACCGTGCGCGACAGGCCAGCGATCGTGGGCTCCGCGAAGAGGACGCGCAGGGGCACCTCGACCCGGAAGGTCGAGCGCAGGCGCGACAGGAGCTGGGTGGCGAGCAGCGAATGGCCGCCCAGCTCGAAGAAGCTCTCCTCGACACCGATTCGGTCGAGCCCCAGGACGCGGGTGAAGATCCCGGCGACGACCTCCTCGAGGAGGGACCGGGGAGCGGCCGTGCCCCTCTCCCGCGGCGCGCGGAGCCTCTCCGGCGCCGGCAGCGACCGGCGATCCACCTTGCCGGTGAGGGTCCGGGGCAGGCTCTCCAGCGATACGAAGGCCGCGGGCAGGGAGTGGTCCGGGAGGTAGCCGGAGAGGAACGAGCGCAGCTCCGAAGAGCCGACGTCGGCGGCCGGCACCACGTAGGCGCAGAGGAACTTGGTGCCGTTCTCGTCCTCCCGGTCCACCACTGCCGCCTCGCTCACCGCCGGATGGCGGAGCAGGAGATCCTCGATCTCGGCCAGCTGGATCCGCACACCGCGAATCTTGACCTGGTCGTCCCGCCGGCCGAGGAACTCGAAGTTGCCGTCCTCGCGGACGCGGCCGAGGTCTCCGGTCTTGTAGACGAGGTCCTTCGGATCATCGTTGAAGGGGTTCGGGAGGAAGACCTCGCGGGTCAGGTCCGGCCGGTTGTGATAACCGAGAGACCGATACGGCGTCCGGATATAGATCTCCCCCACGGCGCGCGGTGGGCAGGGCCTGCCCTGATCGTTGATCACCAGGGCCCTCGACCCCGGCATGGGCTTGCCGATGGGGATCGCGCGGCGGTCGGCGTCGGAGGGCTCGACGAAGTAGACGAGCTTCGTCATCGTCGTCTCCGAGGGACCGTACAGATTGACCAGCCGGGAAGTCCCGCAGGTCTCGTTCCACCGCTTGACATCCGCCGGCAGCAGGGGCTCGCCCGCGAGCAGCACGTACCGCAGCGCAGGGAACGATCCGCCCTGCGGCCGCACGGAAGTGAAGGCGCGGAACAGGGAGGGGACGGTGTGGATCAGATGGATCTCTTCCTGCTCGATCCAGTCTCCCAGCCACTGCGTGTCCAGGATCAGGTCGCGCTCCTTGGGAGCGCAGATCGTGCCTCCGGCGCAGAGCGGCACGAACATGTCGCGCAGGAAGGCATCGAAGGATGGAGAGATGAGCTGGCTGACGTTCCAGCCCTCCTCCACGCCGAGTGCCTCGATCTCCCAGCGGATGTAGTGGGCGATGCTCCGGAAACGGCCGACGATCCCCTTGGGGACCCCGGTAGAGCCGGACGTGAAATAGATGTAGCAGGGATCGTCCGGCTCCAGCTCGGCCAGGGTCCAGGTCCCCGCCGCTTCCGCCGCGGCGTTCCAGCGGCCCTCGGCGAGAGCCAGGACCGGCTCGGCGCCACCCGCCCACCGCGCGGAGATCTCGGCCTCCCGGTCCGCGGAGGTGATGAACCCCTTCGGCGCGGCCACCTCGAGGAACATCCGCAGCCGCTTCTCCGGGGTGTGCGGATCGAGGGGTACGAAGAGCCCTCCCGCCTTGAGGACTCCCAGAATGGCGGTGACGACATCGAGCGTGCGTTCGGCGAGGATCGCCACCGGCGCTCCCTTGCCGAGGCCGCGGGCGGCCAGGCCCGCCGCGAGGCGATCCGTCTCCGCGTCGAGATCGGCGAAGCTGGTGCACTGCGATCCGCTCCGCACCGCGGTCCGCCCGCCGAACCGCGCGGCGGCCTCCTGGAACATCTGACGCACGTCCTGACTCATGAGCCTCCCACCATGCTGCCGGACCTCCTCAGACCGCCACACCGCTCAGCGACGGGCAGCCCGAAGAGCTCGACGAGAATCCCGAAGGTCAACACGATCATCAGCAGATCGATCTCGAGGTGGGGATTCAGCTTGAACCCGGGACGCCGGTACCGGGCCTTCAACTTCTCAACCGTATCCGGATTGAAATAGCCCTGCGCCTTGATGCGCTCGTAGGAGAGCAGATCGTCGATCCATTCGATGTCCTGCTGCAGGAGATAGGGGGTGCCGGGGGCCCGGAACCCGAACTTCTCACGCTCGACGATCTCCCGCGGCACCAGGTCTCGTGCGACTTGCTTGACGATGTACTTCTCGATCAGCCGGTTCAGCTTCAGCTCGGGCGGGATGCGCGTCGCCAGCTCGACCAGCTCGGGATCGAGGAACGGGTAACGCCCCTCGACCGAGTTTGCCAACACCATGCGGTCGCCGTGCTCGGACAGCAGGTGCTCCGACAGCCGCAGCTTGAAGTCGAGGTACGACCGCTGATGCACGTAGTGGCGCCCGCGCAGCCGCTCGCCGTCGACGACGGAGAAGCCCAGGCAGTCGAACTCCGGCAGGCTCTCCACCAGCTCGGCCGAGTAGAGGGCACTCTTCACCTCCCGGATCGGCAGGAACTCGACCTCGTAGAAGAGGTCCCTTTCGCCCCACAGACGCTCCCGGATCTCGTCCTCCAGAGCAGCGTCGAGATCATACCCCCGGGCGCTCCGGAAGCCCGCCTGATCGAAGCGGTAGCCCATGTAGCCAGCGAACAGCTCGTCCGCACCCTGCCCGGCCAGCACCACCCGGCAGCCAGTCTCCCGGGCCGCCCCCGAGAGAGCCATGGCGCAGGTGTTGAACGCCTCCTTGACGGGACACTCGCAGTGGTAGACCATCCGCTGCAGGCCCTCGGAGATCTGCGACCAGTCGAAGAAGATCTCGTGGTGGTCGGACCCGAGATGCCGAGCCATCAGCTGCTGATAGCGCGCCTCGGAGATCTCCTGGTCGGGGAATGTGATCGAGAAAGAGTGTCGCGGCACTCCGGGAGAGACCTTCCGGATCAGGGCGCCGACCAGCGAAGAGTCGAGGCCGCCGCTCAGATAGAAGCCGACCGGCACGTCGGCTTGCAGGCGGTATTCGACGGCGCGCTCCAGCCGGTCCCCCAAGCCCTCGACGTAGAAGCTCTCGGGCCGCTCCTCCTCCTGCTCGTCCTCCCGCGGATAGATCAGGTCCCAATACTCGCGGTCTGTCAGACCGGACTCGCAGGCGACCAGGAAGTGCCCGGCCTCCAGGCTGGAGATCCCCTTGAAGATCGTGCGCGGCGGCACCAGGCCCGGGAAGCAGAAGACCTGGTCGAGGCCGGTGAGGTCGACCTCGCGGGGTGCCAGCGGGTGCTCCAGGATGGCCTTGATCTCCGAGCCGAAGAGGAGCAGGTCACCGACCACCGCGTAGAAGAGCGGATTGATGCCGCAGCGGTCGCGCGCGAGCAGGAGCCGCCTCTCGCGCCGGTCGTAGAGGGCGAAGCTGAACTGTCCGTTGATCCGCTCGAGGAAGTCGCAGCCGCTCTCCTCGTAGAGATGGACGAGCGTCTCGACGTCGCTGCGGGTGCGAAAGACGTGTCCTTTGCCGACCAGCTCCTCGGTGAGCTCACGGTAGTTGAAGATTTCGCCGTTGCAGACCAACACCACCTTGCCGTCCTCGCTGTACAGCGGCTGATCGCCGGTGGCGAGGTCGATGATGCTCAGCCTACGGAAGCCGAGGCCTATCCCTTCTTCCAGGAAGCAGCCGCTCGAATCGGGCCCGCGGTGGACCAGGGTCCCGGTCATGCGCGCCAGCACCTCGCGGTCCACCGGCCGCCTCCGGAAGTCGAAACAGCCCGTGAAACCGCACATCAGACGCCCCCCTCCAGGTCTTCCAGGAAGGGCTCGAGGAAGGGAGCACCCGTCGCGTGGACTTCCCTGGTGCCGAAGGCAGCCCGCAGCTCGTCCAGACAGATCAGGCTTTCCAACACCGCAACCGGATCTTCAATGAAGTCGATCAGGCAGGCAATCTCGTCGACGCCGAGATCCATGAGCTGCAAGACCAGCGGCTCGCAGCTCGCTGGTGTGCCGATGAGCGAGCCGTTGCGAATGTAGCGCTCGAATGCGAGGTCGAGCAGCGATTCCAAGGCGTCGGGCGGGATCTCGTGCGCCTCGACCTTATGGCCGCCGCTGATCGCCCCGCCACCCTCCGCCGCGAGCCGCTCCAGGCTGATCGCTGAGCGGAGGTATTCCCGGAAGGGCTCGCGCACCTGGGCGCGGACCTGCTCCAGGTCCCGGCCCAGGAAGGTGTGGAGCATCAGCGAGACCTTGCCCGCGACGTCCTCCCCGTGGTGCGCCCGCAGCGATTGCCGGTAACGCTCGATCTTGCCGGCGAGGGTGGGGAGGTCCTGCCCGATGAGATGGGTAAGCACGTTCGCCCGGTACACACCGGCGCTGACGAAGGTTTCCACGTTGCCCGAGGAGGTGACCCAGATCGGCAGCTCGGGCTGGACGGGATGCGGGTAGAGCCTGACCGAAACCGGCTTGCCGAAGCTGTTCGGCTGCACCAGCTCACCGCCACGCCACAGGAGCCGGACGGTCTCGATCTGCTCGTACATGACCGCCTGGCGCGATGCGTACCGCTCGGGGAAGAACAGGAAGTCGTCGACGTTCCAGCCCGAACCGAACGAGACGGCGACCCTGCCGCCGGACAGGTTGTCGACGACCGACCACTCCTCGGCGATCCGGATCGCCTGGTGGAGGGGAGAGATCAGGCTCCCCGCCCGGACCTGCAGGCTCTGGGTGGCGACGGCCAGCGCCGCGCCGAGCACCGCCGGGTTCGGAAAGAGGCCTCCGAATTCGTGGAAGTGGCGCTCCGGCGTCCACACGCAGGTGAAGCCGTGGCGATCGGCAAAGCGGGCGGCATCGAGGAGCAGGCGATACTTGTCGTCCCTGTTGCGACCGCCGCTCGAGAAGAACATGATCCCGAAATCCATCTTCGTTCCCGGCGAGCCTCAGGCCTCCAGGTCCTCCACGAAAGCCCCGATCAGCCCTTCGTCCTCCAGAGGAGCGAGGCCGACCATGGAGATCCGCTCTCCGACGCCGGCCGGCAAGGCGGCGAGCAGGTCCACGAATCGGCAGATGAGCTCGTCGGCGGTGCTCGCGTCGAACAGGTCAGTATTGTATTCGAGGTTGCCCCGAATGCCCTCCCTCTCTTCCGACAGGAAGAATGTCAGGTCGAACTTCGACACCTCGCCCGCGATCTCGACAGGAAGGAGCCGCAGGCCGTCGATCTCGAGCTGGGGCATCGACGCGTTCTGCAGCACGAGCATGACCTGGAAGATCGGGCTGCAGGAGCGGCAGCGGCGCGACATGTTGTTCGCCGGCCTCTCGCTCGGCATCGGCGTCTTCAACAAGCTCGACTTCGTGGTGATCCTGCTCGGATGCGGCGCGGCAGCGACAGCCTTCTGATTGTCGTCGGGCCAGGCGGGCTCGACGCGGCCCTGCTCGACCGCCTGGAACTCCAGTTCGATCAGGCGCTCAAGGACGTCACGCACCGCCCGGTAAACGAGGTGGCGGCCATGGGAGAGGTCTCCCAGGGCTGCGCTGGATCGCAGACGCTGAACGAGGGTCCGGCGATCGGCGGTGCCGCCAGCTTCGTCGCTGGATCCACCGGCACCGCCGGCGCGAGGTCGTAGAGAGTGACCACGGTCCCGGCAGCGACTGAGAAACCAGCGATCGACGAGAGGGTCACCTTGCCGTTGGTGTCGGTCTTCGCCTCGATTTCGAGTGACAGGCGCTCCGAATCTTGGGCCTTGGGCGCCGACAGGCGGAGGAGCTGGAACGGCTCGGTGTCGAGGAGCAATGGCCGGGCGGGGCTGCCGTTCCCCAGAAAACCGATGTTAATATAAAGGGGTTATCTACCGTAGCCCTCCCTCGCGTCGTCAGTCAGGACGATTCGGAGTACTGGTGTGCGGGTCTGGCCCGCGTCAAACCAAGCCCCTCGCCGACGACACCCGCTCGGCGGGCCGCTTGAGAATAAAACTACAGATGGAGTAATATGCGGCTCGGCACCTACAGACCTGCTCGCGAGCTCGCCACGGTCAGCCAGGCTCAACCCCACCTCAGACAGGAAGGAGAACGCCATGAAACGAACCATCCCCCGATTGATTCTCTCCAAGCAAACTCTCGGCCACCTCGACCTGCAAAGGGCTTACGGCGGCGACGCCCCTGTCCTCGTCGTCACCTCCGCCCCCCTCCTCTGCACTGGCGACCTCCCAGACCTCAAGGCGGAGCGAGTGCAGTAGCGCCTTCCCCATCGGGCGGTGCCCTCATGGACCGCCCGAAAGTCTTCCTCTTCGGTATATCGTAAAGACGATACACGCGATTGGAGCGTGAAGACAATTGCGATTTCCACATCCTCTTCGGTAGGATCTACGCGCCATCATCGAGGAGAAATCGAGATTGACCGAACGACAGCCGTTTATTGCTCCAGGCGGTACGCTGTTTCTCTTAGGCGGCAAAGATATCCTTCTCACAACTCTCGATCGGGGCGAGGCAATCGTCCCCCTTGAGGACCTGGCCTGCTTCCTTCGCTACCTCGACACCTTGCGCGCGGCCGAGCCCTCCGAGGACGACCCTGACCCGCCCGCGCGTCCTCCCTTCAGAGAATTCTCCCGCGGAGAGTGACACTCAGCCGTCGACGTCGTGCTATCCACAGCGAGCTTGCTCTGCTAGAATTTCAGGCGATGACGACCTCGCTCAAGCCTCTTCCGCCCTCGGAATGGCGCATCATGTACCTCCTCTGGCGGA